>Ga0209337_1001998_pt1 | contig 15038 bp, 4 predicted proteins | sample LinPmetageLP53_FD_184044 | JGI IMG/M metagenome (GOLD analysis project Ga0209337, IMG submission 184044) | Marine viral communities from the Pacific Ocean - LP-53 (SPAdes) (version 2) | ecosystem: Environmental > Aquatic > Marine > Oceanic | place: Pacific Ocean | collected 2010-02-08
TCTTTTCTTTTCGCTATAATCCGCTAGCACTTGAGGTATAACAACAGCCTCCCAAACCTCTGCGCTAGTAGCAACTAACTCTCCATTAGGGTTAAAGTATTCGTTGCTATACACATCCACCGTATAACCCTCTTGTAACGCTAAGTAAGTGTAATGTAAATTACCATTATCTAATATCCACTCATCCAAAGCGTTATAACCGTATGGCTCAGCAAGTCGATGTGTCAACCCAACATTCCATGATAGATTTTTACCTTTACGCTGTCTGTATCTTTCTGATGCTTCAAAATATTTAATATCAGCAAAACCATCTTCTAAGTACTCTAACTTTAAAGCAAAAAAGTTTATACATAATTCATCTGGACAACCATCATCAGAACTAAATCTAATAAAATGATGTTGATCTAAGTAGTCAACACCTTCTTGTCTCTTATAATCAACCTCAAATAAGTATTCAACTCCCTTAACCTTACCGACAGTGGCCGCATCACTGTAATTAGATTCTGTTCCATCGTAAAATGTTTGAGCTTTGTTTTCATAGCCAAACCTAGCGATCTTACGTAATCCTATGGTAAAATTATAATCATAAGGAGTTGAAATAGTCTGCGTAGATAAACCATTATCTACAGAGAATACATCAACATCAGAAAGTGACGTTCCACCGTTAACAGCTGTATAAAAAGTAGAGTACTTTAATAAGCCCTTAAAGTCAATGTTTCCAATTGTTTGCGCTGTTACCACGTTAGAAACAAGTATCAGCAAAATTATTAGTTTTCTTACCATCTTTATATTATCACTTATTTTTTGAATTCTTTAACTATCCAGCGGTTCTTAAACCTCCAAAAGCTCCTTTTTTTCTTTTCTTAGTTCTTGTTTTGCTTTTTGACTTTTTATCTTTAATACCTAAGTTCCATTTAGACCAACCTAAAAACAAAGCTATTCTCTGCCAAGCTTGGTTGTCGTTGTTTGCTGCTTCTCTTAGATTATTGACTTTAGTATGCAGCCTAGCTAGAGGTACATTTGTAAATGCTTGAGTGTAATTAAAACCAGCCTCCCACACCGGGTTATCTAAGCTATATAAAGGCGTATTTTTTATTTTATCTTCATTCCAGTTTAAAGTTTTACTAGCGTTCTGTATTTGTCTAGCTTTAATGCCCACAGGTGGAGATAGATTTAAAAACTCCATTAGAACAGCGCTCTCATCCCTTCTATTTCTAGGTTTATTTTGTTGCGCTACTATAGCTCTAATCATATTTTTAACCGTCGACACAACAGCTCCACCAACACCCATACCTCTAAGTATACTGTCTATACTACCACTAACAACTCTTTCTGTTTTGTTATCAATAAACTCTTCGTCATCATCATCACCAAACATCATTGCAAACAACGCTGTTTGTAAACTATAAAATATTGCGTTTTGTATAGCTCCATAATAAATTATTCTTGATATATGCGATTTAGCATCACCTCTACCAGCTTGTAAATCTAATATAGCTTTTTTTATTAACCTAGTATACTGCATTGGTGTGTTTTGAAAAGCTAATATAAGTCTACCTAAAACAGAAGCCTGTTGTTGTGATATTTTATCTGGTCTAGCTGATTGCTGCGTTTCTTCAGCAATTTCTTGCATGTCTAAGAAAGCTTGCTCTTCAGCTTGCTTTAAAGTCATACCTTCTTTTAGCAATCTATTAACGTTATTTCTATAGTGAGTTGCTCCACCCATAGCTATAGCAAAACTATCCATCATTTGTGTAGGTAAAAAACCTTTTTGTAACAGCCAGTTTATAGCTGATCTAACGGGTTGTTTAGAGTTTGACACAAAGTCTGTAAGTTCACTAGCATTAACATCTATGTTTAAACCAGCTCTTCTTTGTTTTAAGAAAGTAGAATTAAATATCATAGAAAAATCAGCCCAAAACTGCTTTTGATTAGCAAAAGCTTTTGCCGCTTGTAAAGGATTATTTTCTTTCCAATTTATAAAGTTTACAGTAGACAAAGTTTGAAGTACCGCTGATCTAGAGTTAAAGAACATTGTTGTACCTATAGAGCCATTTATAAAGTTCATAAACCTATTTACTAATCTATTACTACCAAAACTTCTATTAGTTCCATTTTCGATTCTATACAACATATCCTCTAGTGCCTCTCTGAAATTAGAACCGTATATAGCTTCTATTTTATTTAAATTTTCTTTAGAAAACATTATACCTGCATTTTCTAAAAATTGTTGAAAAAATACTTTTCTATGAACGTTTTGCATGGCATTCATCAGATCAACTCTTATGTCTTCAACTTGCCAATCATCACTAGGCCTAACGTAACCATCCTCAACCCTAGATATAATCCCAACCGTATCTGCAAACGCCTTTAAATCAGCATCTTCGTTTATTTTTTGAACTAAAGTGTTTTGATCAGACGTTGATAAACCAGGTATGTTGTAACCAGCTTTATCCCAAAGATAAACTCTTATAGCATCACCGGTAGTAAACTCTGTTCCAGGTAATTTATTATATAATGATTTTCTAATTTCTGGAAAAGCTTTAGTAAGTTTTTTGTAATCGTTAGCTATAGATTGTCTAGCCATGTTTAATTCAATATAAGCTCTATTTAAAGGCTCTATTAAAGCTTCTTTAAAAAACTTAAAATCTGCTTCACCTTTTTTACCTTTACCTAAAAACGAGTACAGCAAGCCAACAAAATCATCTGCAGATGGTGGAATAAATATTTTATACTTACCCTTGCCCTCACCTCTCATTTTTGCCTTTGCTCTTGAAAATCTTTTTTCAGATTCTACACCTGTAGTCTCTTCTAGTATCTCATTGAACTGTTGGTTATATTTAATACTACGAGATGCCTTAGCTTGTTGAACTTTAGATTTAACGTCAAATTGATCTAACATATTTTGCACAGCCTGCACATTTTGTAAAGCATCATCTGCAAAGTAGAAGTCATTATAACCTTCACCAACTTTATCAGCCATCCAAAGTGCTTTGGCCTCAGGTGTTGAATTAGCTAAACCAGTAATGTTTTCTAAAGATATGTTTAAACCATTAGCCTTTAAAAATTCAAATATAGCTGGCGCAGACTCAGCCGGTCTAGCTGTTAACACAAACATGTCTTTGCTGCCAAACTTGTCTTGCAATTTCATAGCCTTATTAAACAGCGGTGCTGTCTCACCTTCAACAACTTTATTAAACTCTGAAAAATCAAATGTTCCACCTTGATCCAATATATCAGCCCCTTCGCTAGCAAACTCCTCAGCGTCTAATCGTCTGTTCTCGTAACTACTAACGAAGTTATTCATTTGATCTGTAAGTTCAGTAGGCATTTCATCTTGCTGACTTAGATTATCAGTGTTAACCTCCATAAACCTACCACCAAACATAGCTTTAAAACCATCTTTATTTCCTTGAACTGCTTCGTGATTTTTTTCTACTATCTTATCTAATAAAGATCTTTCTTTTCTAGCGGTGTTTCTTTCCAGCGCTACTGGCAGTGAAGTCTCAACAAATAACATACTAACATCATATCCTTTGTCTTTAAACTCGTTAACTAGTTTTTCCATAGACTTAATAGAACCACCAGTACCATCAACAACAACCCCGTCAGCATTGCCTTTATACTTTATCATTTTTCTTTTAGCAATACCCCTTGCTTGATGCTGTAAAGAACCTAACTTGCTTCTTTGTTCTTTAGTAAGATCATTCATATTTTCTGGCAAGCCGTTATTTTTCTTCAGCCACTCTAAAGATATATCAGAGTTAACAATTTTAAACCCTTGTTCTTCTAAGTTTAACTTACTAATAACATTACCTTTACCGCTACCAGCTCCACCAGCTAAAAATATAACTTTTCTTTTTGGTTTTGGTGTTCCGTCTGGGTTTGGTATTTTAGCTCTAACACCAGATTTAGTTGTAGCTAACGTATCATCAAAATCTAAAACCGTAATACCCTTAGGGTTGTTAGTATATTTGATTGATCTAGCCGCTTTTATACCTTTATTAATTTTTTGATCAGCCTTTATAGATTTTGCAGACTTAGGTAATATTTTGGCCTTTGTTATTCTACTATGTGCTCCACCTATAGTTTTTCCGTCACCAGATAAGCTTAATATAGCACCAACGTCTGGATGCCCAAAGTTTAACTCGTTGTAAAGTCTTTGTGCCCAACCCTGTGCTTTTCCTAAAACATAACCTGGATACATACTGCTCTTAACTCCAGAGGACGTCAAGGTTCCATCCATTTTCTTCGTTATGATATTAACCTCGTAATCAACAAAAACCTCGTCCATAGCGGTGTCTTTATTTTCAGCACTTTTCTTACTTAAACCAATTTTAAGTAAATCCATTATAGTAGCTAAATGTGGCTTACCATGTTCAAACTCAAGTTTTTTACCTATCTCACTTAATTTGCTATACACATAACTACCGCTTATACCGTTGCTTAACAAACCTTCTTGTATACCATATACATAAGCTGCTCTTCTTGAAACCGTACCCATGTTACTACCAAACGTCATCATGTGAACGGCTAGCTCGTTCTTTGGTATCATTTTGTTTTCAGCATAAAACAAAACTTGTTTTTTAGTTAACTCTCTAGCTAACATAGCTTCGTCATACCTAGCTGTATAGTTAAATATTCCTTTAATTAAATTATTTATAACACTGCTAGATTTTTGTGGTGCTAAAGCTTTTATACCAAGATCTTTTTTAATTTTATTATTTTCAGCAGTTGTTAAACCTATTTTAATACCAGTCCCCTCTAAAAACGTATTCATAAATTTAGCAAAATCTACAGAAGAACCTTGTTTTGAACCAAACAGCTGGTACCTTAAAGTACCACCTTTTTCTATTTTTTTACCAGCTAACGGGTGCTTGTCTCCTTTTTTATTTTCTTCCGTGTCTTTTGTATAAACTTTATCTTCAGGATAATAAGCGTCTTCAACCTCGTTGGTGCCATCGGTAAACCAAATGCTACCATCACCAGCCTTAGCAGCGGTAACATGTTGCTGCATTAACATAAATATTTGCTCGTATAATCTTTTTTTATCAGCCTCAGTTTTTTCACTATTATTATATTCGTCTAACAACACGTCTGTAACAAACTGACCTACTCTTGACCTAGCGTTTTGCATTGTCTTTACCGTATAAAGATCTGCGTTTTTATCAACACTAATATCTAGCGCATCTAAAAGCCCTTCAAGTAAAGCCACCTCTTCCAATTGTTCACTTAAGAAAACATCAAGGTCTTTTTTCATTGGACCTGCTCTTTCAACTCTTTCAGTATACCTAGCAATAATACCACCTTTTTTAGTTAGTGTTTTAGCAAACTCTAAACCGTTCTTTCTACCCATTTTTGTGTCCGCAAACTCATCCGCTATAATTTTATTAATAGCTTCTATGTCTGAAACATCAGCCACTTCTATTTTTGCAGCTATTGAGTGTAGCTTCTCGTTTATAAGTGGTTGATACTTTAGGTTTTGTCTGTAAAATATAGATTTACTAGATTTAGACATACCATCTTCAATAGCAACTCTAACTTGAGCTGTTATATCTCCATTCTCTTTTAGGTTTTCATTTATAGCTTGCAGACTCATATTTCTATCAACCATAGATGCTATTGCTAGCAACTTAGTTCCAGTGTTTCTATCAACTTTAAATTCGTATTTACCTTTAACTTTATATACACCAACAAACTCTAAAAAATCTTTTTCTGATAAGTTAGGTTTTTTGTATTGAGGCCAGCTATTTTTTATTCTTTTAGAACTTTTATTGTAGCCGAACTTTAGCAAACTATTAGGCATACCAGAAGACTTATGTGCCTTAGTGTGACCTTCATTGAATATTGTAGATAATATTAACTGTACGTTTTGAACAACAGCTCTTTGAGCCGCCCTTACTTCGTTGGTACCTCTTTTGTTATCTTTTCTAAGGTTTGCTAACCATTTTGTGCTTTTAGGATTTAACTTATCTTGATCAATACCAAATAGCTTAGAGGTTAATTTGTAAAGCAAGTTAGGCGCTTGTTTAACAGTTATACTGTCTAGGTCAAAATCATTAACACCTTGAGACTCTAATATAGCTATTTCTTTTGCTGTTTTACCGTCAAAATCTTCTGCTATTTTTACTCTTAAGCTTTCTAGCTTTCTTACTTTTTTAAGTAGTTTATCAACAAAAGGTTTTGTCTCCTCTTTAATGCCAAGTCTTTCGGCTGTATCTACTTCTGGACCAACGATAACTTCGTCTGGAGTTAGATTTTCATCTATATCACTTTCTATTTCTTTAGCAGCATCTAAACCTACAGAACCTTCAACCGCACCAGCTTTTTCAGCCGCTAATATATCACCATATCTTAAAGGTAGTATAGTGTTTAAGTATTGCCCAAATTCATTTACCGATGCATCGTAAGTTCCGGCTAGCTTACTCAACTCCATATAGTAACCAGATATAAACTGTTGAGCGTTAACTCTTTTACCAGGTTCTAATCCCATTATATTTGGATTTTGAGCGGCAAATGTACCTAACGAAACAGCTAAAGCCAAGTTATTTTCAACAAGTCTATTTTGTAAATCTTCAGATGCAACTATTTTGCCTTTTTTACCTCTTATACCTTCTTCTAATATAAGCTCTCTTATCTTAGCGTTTTCTTCAACGATTTTAGCTGTACTCTCCTTTAGTTTTAAATCACTTACTAATTTCTTTTGATCGTAAACACTTGTGGTTGTTGCTTTAGTCTTTATAGATTTTGCAGACTTTACTTCACCTTCTCTTCCAAACATTGTAGTTACAGTTGGTAAACTACCATCTTCACGCTCAAGACCCATTTCTCTAGCAAACTTTTTATTTTTTCCAGCAAGAATCATAATTTTTTCTAATTGCTCAGCTTCTTGTATAGATTCTTTGCTAACATTGATTTTTAGGCCACTATCAATTATCTTTTGCATGCCACGGCTAAAGTTTTTTCTACCGCTCATAACTTCGCTATTGTAGTCTCTTATAAACTTTATCATGCCATCAGGTCCTGATACAGTGAAGTTAATACCAACTTCTCTAAGAGAACGCCTTATAAAATCACTAATCTTAGACCCTATAGTAGACTCAATTCTTATATCACCTTGCACTATAGCCTCTGAAAACACAGTAAACAATTCGTCAAAAGACATTGTTTCTATACCCTTCGTATAACTATATTGATCAAACTTACCTAATACATAACTATATTTATCAGGGTTTTTTAAAAGCTCCTGCTTCATCATGTATGATAAACCTTTTACTTTGCTAGGTGAATTTTGAATAGTTTGAAACAATACCGCGTGAAAAAGCTCGTGTAAAGCAACACCCTCATTATGACTATCCTTAGCTGCTTTTTCATTTATTAATATACGATGTTTTTTATTTACTGTGTCATAAGTTATTAAACCGGGATCATCGTATGTTGGTATTATTAGTTTTCTAGCTTCTAATTGAGTTATTTTCTTTTTTCCTTCTGGTGTTGATCCGTCAATCTGATTTATTTCGTCGTCAATCTTTTTGTTAGCATCAGTTCTTGTTTGAATTTCAAGCTCCATTGCTTTATCATAATCACCTTCTGGAATCGTAAAATGCTCTATATCTACACCCATTCCCTTGGCTAATTGTTTAGCATTTTTAAGTAAAGCTTTGGTAACACTTTCGGAGTACTTTACAGGTGTTGCCTCTTGTATTTTAGTGTCTAACTCTGCTATTTGATTATTTACGAGCTCTAAATCACCAGCAACCAAAGCTTTGTCTTTTTTATTAAGCTTACTTCTTTCGTCTATTAATTTGTTTTTCTGTATTAATAAATCTATTTGTGCGTCTGTAACTTGTTTTGGCGCGGCGTTTATAGCTCTTAATCTATCTTTACCGTCAGCTATATTCTGCTGAAGAGCAGCTACGTCTTGTTCAAGAAGTTCTTTAAGCTTTTTATCTTTAGCTGACTTGCCAAGCGTAGTGATTTTACCTTCTAATGCTTTTACTTGGTTTTGAGCTTGAATTATTATGTCAACACCTTGGTTGTAAAACGCTCTATTAGTCATTGACCTAACAGTCTTGTGTGTTCTAGCGGCTTGTACGCTACCTAAACCACCGGCTAACAATGTTGTACCTCTTATTAGTTCTGCTTGAACACCTACTTTGAGGATGTCTGGAGAGTGACCCGCTATAAACATTGTTTTAACAACATCACCTAAACCAACATCAACCTGCTCCTCAAGTTGCTCTTTAAAAAAGTTTGTACCAAACTGTTTTGTGGCTGCTTTTATAGCATTTCTAGTAGCTATTTTATCTATAGCTTTTCCAGTTAATTTTCCAATCAAAGCGTCTTTAATCTTTCTACCACCAGAAGTATTAAACCACATGTAATCCGGCATGATTGACTGGCTAACACCAGTTGCAAAAGATAAAAAGTTACCATAAGCAAACGCTTCAAAATCCTCCATACCTCTAGCTTTACCATCTGCAACGTTATCTAGCAGTGTCATTCTTTGGTTAACCTTTACCATCTCAACTATACCGGTGAATTTTTTAGTGCCAACAAAACCCTTACTCAAAGAGCTCATTAGGGTTTTACCAAATTTATTATCAATAGATTTAGTGTAACCTAAAAGTTTTCTTTGCCTACCAACATGCTTAACATCTATATTGCCTATACCTTGTCTTAAAGCCATAACGTAAGGGAGTAACTCTCCAATTGCTTTTGTACCAGAGTATAAACTCCAATTACTACCCTCACCAAGTGTTTCGTCCCAAAATTGACCTAACCAATTATCCGACGTTGATTTATAACCAACTTTAGTTAACTTACCGCTTGCGTCACTAGAAACTGGTGTTATACCTTTATCAGCTATGCTCAGTAAGCCACCAAACATGTCGCCCATAAAGGGAGCGCTTTCACCCTCTGACCAAGCGCTAGGTTTTTTTCTGTTGTATTTTTTTCCTGTTTGAGAAACATCAGTCATATAGTCTAAAGTTCCAGCAATAGTACCAGCAATTAAAGCTGGGGCGCTTGCAAGGCCTCTGACCACGCTTGAGGCTACTCTATATCTAGCATAACCATCAGCAAAAGTAGAAACAACATCTAGAACAGGTCCCATGTAAGGGTTTGACGCGCGTAACGCATCATTATACGCATTTGCAAAACGAGTTTGTTTAAAAGCAGGGCCAAAGTCATCAACTCCATTAAACAGAAATCGGCTAAATAAATCTTCGGTTGTGTTGTTTAAATCTTTAGCGCTATCGTTGTATGTTTCTTGTAAAGATAAAACCTCACCACGCTCTATAGCTAATTTTACCTTATCAGCGCTTAGTTGCTTTGCATTAGCGTTTATTTTTATTAAACTAGCTTTATCTTCTTCAGACCAACTTTTACCATAACTAATAAACCTTATATTACCCTGCTTGTCGTAGCCCCAAGTTCCATGTCTTTTATTAAGATCGTTGATAGCTTGTTGGTTTCTTTCCGCAAGGTCGGCAAAAGTATTAAAATTGTTTTCTAAGTTTTTCTTTTTAATCTCAAAATCATCACCAAGTACTTTTAAATTGTTTGCGGCAGAATTTTGAATTTTCATTTGATTTTGAAGTACCAATCCTTTTGCTTCTTTTATTAGCAATTCTTTTTCTTGAAGACTCATCGTCTCACCAATGAATGGTAGTTTTTTCCAGTCAAATGAAAAATCTTTATCCGCACCACCCTCAGCCGCAAGAGACATCATTTTGTCACTCGCTACTAAGTTAAAAACAGCTATTTTCATTTCCTCTTCAAATTTACCAAAATCTAAAGTTTCAGATTCACCTTGATAAAAAAGAGAACTTACTAAATTACCAGTTTCAGTTTTGTAACTAGTTTTAAGGTACTCCCAAGCATCGTCAGCTTGCTCTATAGTGCTTTTAAAATGATAATACTCCTCGTTCTTAAATTGCTCACTAGCATTGTCGTAAATAATATCACCAGCGCCAAACTCCGTAGCTTTTATAAAATCTTCTTTTGTTTCTACAACCTCACCTTTATTGTTTGTAACAACACCATCATCGCTTACATCTAAAAAATCTGGATGTTTAACGGCTAAAAGCTTAAGTGTTTTTTTGTTTATATCAGAACTTACTCCTTCAAATATAGATTTATATTCTACGTATTTATTTCCAGGCTTTTGAGCTTCGTCAATTTTTAATTGATCATACTCACTTAATAACTCTTCAATCTCTTTCTTTTCTACCTTAGCTTTTGTTTCGTAGTTCTCCTCTAAAACGGGATCTATATCCGACTGTGAAGACATATCTAAGTCAATATTCTGCTCGTTATATTGGTCTTGAGCGGGGTTTTGTAAATCACCACCAGTTTCTTGACCAACCTCAACACCATCGTCAAAATTTATCATTACCAGCTCACCATCCTGAGTAGTAACCTCTTCGTTTTTTGTAATGTTGTCTGGCATTATTGTTTGTTGTTTATTGATTTAGTTATATTATTTAATTCTTGCTGTATACCCTTGGCTAGATTGTCGATGTCTCCAATTATGCTGTTAAATATATTACTTTTACCGTTAGTTTTAAATATGTTTCTTTTAGAAGCATCTATGACAGCTGAGTTTTGCTCCATATCAACAACTTCTTTTATCTCGTCGTCGTCTAACTCATTATCAAAGTCTAACTCATCCTGATCTTCAACGCTTTTAAAGTACTTCATCCTAGCCTTCATATAATCACTTGAAGCCTTAAAGTTTTTAAGCTTTGGCTTAACTAATTCTGCTCCAGTTGCCAAGCCCTTTGTATCCACAGTTGTTGGTGTTGATACAGTTGGTACAGTTATTTTCTTTATATTGCCATTAGCATCAAGAACCTCCATTTCCTCTGTTTCCACGGTCTCTATAGCTGCTTCCTTCTCTTGCTCATTAATTACAACCTGTTCTTTAGTAGAAACTGTAAGTTGATTTTCTGGAATTGATTCGCCGGCATCCGCGTCAATAGTATCTGGTATACCATCTCCATCTTTATCTATTTTTTTGTAATTTTTATGACCAGTAGTAGTGTGATCTTGCTTCCAATTTAAATCCTTATAAGCTTGTTCTCTTTCTTTACTACCCATCGCAAGATTTTTAAGATCAGATGCTTTGTATTTTTTCTTAGTGCTATCTCCAACAATCTCAATAGTAGGTTGCAGTCCATACTGCTTTTTTTCTTCGTTTGTTAGGTTATCTATTTCTTCTTCTGATAAATCTGATAAGGGTACTAATTCTCTTGGTTGGTAAACCTCTTTTTTCTTTTTATTTTCCTCCTCTTGTTTTTTTCTAGCGTTTTCTTTATCTACTTCAATTTGACTAAGAACATTTGGTACATCTTCGGGAAGTGGTGCTGGTGTTGGCTGTATATCAATTGCTATTTGATCTTTTTGCTCTTGTGTTAACTCCTCGCCGTCTGCAATTGGTATTGTTGCCGTTACAATATTGTAATTCGGATTAGTTCTAACCTTATTAATTGAATCTATTGATAGCGCTGTATCTTTAGGTAGTTTTTTCCAGTCTACTTTAGACGTATCAGTTCTATGATCATTTAATCGATTCATCCAACCTCTAGAAGCTTCTTTTCTACTAGGATTGTCTGGGTCGTTACTTGATGTAATATAGCTATTCTCTCTACTTTGAGCATAGGAATTTAAAACTTTATCTCCACCAATCTTTGGATCTGCAATAGCAGCATTAACCTGTTTGATAGCATCATTCAAATCTTTAAAACCAGCAGATGTATCAATACCCAACCTTTTAAGAGCACCAAGCATAGAGGAGTTTCTTTGACCCTTATCACCAAAACTCCATCCTTGATTTACTAACGCGTCATATATTGAAGCAGCAACTCGTTTGTCTGTTATACCACCTAGCTTGTGTTTGTCCCAGTACGCTTCTTTAAAAATAGCTTTTACTTTGTCTTTACCATCCGCACTAGAAACAGGAGCATTAGTTGTACCGCCGAAAACCTTAACAAAGTCTTTATTTAATTTTTTAAAATCTTTTTTCGAGGCTGGTGGATAGGTCAAGCTCTTCATATCAGCATAAGCGGCAAGTGTTAAACCATAATATGTTTTAGAATACATGATTTTTCCAGCAACTTTATTTTGGTTTCCTAAGTCATTTTTAGAGCTAGCAACACCACCTTCTATTTTAGAAGTTAGTTTATGAGCGTAATCCCAAGATTCGTTAGTTGCCATAAACTATATTCCTTTTGGATAAAGAGTATTTTCGTCTACGTTATGAGTAATTCCACCAGCATCTGTAACTTCCCACATTTCAGTTTCCTCATCATAACCATTAACCTGTAAGTCTCCTGTAACGATATTTCCATCGCTACCTTCAAACTTTAGATATTTTTTAGCTGGAGGAAACCCATGATAACTTTTTCTTCGCATTCTTTTCCAGTCTTTATCGTTAACACTGTTACTCATGTTTTGTGCTAAACTATTTTCAACGTCAGTAAAATTAGGATTTGCTTGTAAGTACTCTTTTAATCTTTGCATTTCTTGTTTCTTGTTGCTACCAGTAAAGTCAAATGGCGTTTCAACGCCTTTAATCTCTATTATACCATTGCCAACAAAATCAAAATCAGCATCTGGAAATTCATCAGTTAATGCTTTTCCGATGCTACCATCTTCATTTAGGTTTTCATTAAAGTTTTCTCCACCAAGCAAACGCTCTGGAAAAGCAGCATTAAATTTGTGGTCAGTGTATGCAATGCTTTTTCTATTTGCTTGTACCTCAGCACTATTAACAGGATTACCATCGCCATTGTCAAAAAACATACCTTTGTTTTCAAAATAATTTCTTTGCTTTATTAAAGCAGCGTCCCTAGTTACGTTACCCATAAAGTTAGCGTAACCATCTTTATGGAAATCAGAGTTCTCATCAGGATTATAACTACCGTCTGTACGACCACCTCTAATGTGCATTTCTAATAAGCTTTTTTGCTCTGCTTCAGTGCGCATGTTCCAATCCTCATCATCATATTGTATAGTTTTTCCGCCACCAACATTAAAGCTTATAAACTCATCTTTATCATCTTTATACATGCTAGGATCTTTACCTGTTTGGTTTACAAAAAGATCACCATAAGAGTTGTCTACATCGTCATCACTAGCATCTGTAAATAAAGTGTGTTGTAAATCCAAACCACTATACCCGTCAACTTGGTTTTTCCATTGGCTACCATACGTACTGGCATCAGCAATATTATTATGGTCACTATCACCTTTTAACAAGCCAACGTTCTTATTATATATACCTAACTCAGCAGCTGCGTTATCCTTATTTGACTCTCTATTAGGCAGTGTTTTAGAATTATATATTTGATATTTAGCTGGATTAGGCCTTCCGTCTATTTTGTCTTCAAGTGAGTTCCATTCGTTATATCCGTTAGAAGCTGTTTCGTATGCTGCTTCAGCTTCTTGAGAAGCCCGTGCAAGTTCTGACTCTTCAGCCGTTCCACTAAACTTTTTTCCTTCCAAATCCGCTAAAGTAATTTTAGTGCCATTGTACTCAAACTCGAAACTATCTAACCTAGGCTTTACCTTCATTGGCACAGCTACGCTTGGTGATGGTTTACCATCCTTATCATAAGCTGTAAAAACTTGATAATTTTCAGCTTTCATTTGATCTAAATAATAACTACTTTTAGCGTTGTGACCAACGCCATTGATAGCTTTACCATCAGCGTTAGCTTTGATAACACCTACTAAAGCCTCGGTTTCAACTAAATAATCATCATGGTTTGTTAGGATTTGTGATTTTTTATGTTTACCTAATATATCGTTACCACTAACACCTGCATAGCTATTTTTCATGCCAGGTACAAATTTTACTAAGTTTTCTGAAAATTGATTTGGTAAATTAGCTGAAGTTGTTCCAAACTTACTGTCTATATCTTTTTTAATACCAGCTTGAATGCCAGCTTGAACCTGCGCTTTTTTATTTAACTCATCAACAAAACCACTAATAGCCATACCTGTCATTAAGTTGTCATCAACAAATTTACTTTGCTCAGCGCCAGCTGTTGCTTTTATTAACCCTATATCTGCTTTTCCGAATTGTGCCATGTTTATTTATTTATTATTTAAAAAAATCATAAGTACCTTTTGCACCACCTACCCCCGGTGTATATGCCTGTCCAACGCCACCCATGATATCACTAACACCACTCATCATCATTTGGTTACCAGCTTGAACAGCTGCTTGAGCACCTTGCACAGACTGAGCATCCATGCCTAATAAAGTACTTTGCTTGCTTTGTTCCATCTGCATAGAAGATAATTGTCCTTTTGCTATTAATTGTTGCGCTTGGCTAGCGCCCATTCTTTCAAGTTGATCTATTTTGCTTGCTTGCTGCGCTGATAATAATTTATTTTTAGCCTCTTGCTTACCAATTGAGGCTGCTGTTTTTTGAGCTTGGTTCATCGCTTGATTAGACATAGCTTGAGCCAACCCAGCTATACCACTACTACCAGCGGCACCCCTTAAAGTGTTTAAGGTATTTGCTTGGGATTGTTGAAACATTTGCCTTTCAAACTCCGCTTGTTGAGTGTTGACTGTCAAATCTTCAAAAGCATTCTCCATGCCTTTATATTTATTTTCTATATCCGCATACGCGTTACTAGTGTCTAAGCCTCTAAACACGTCTTTTTGCTTCTCGTAAGCTTCTCTAGAATCTGACAAAGCATCTCTTCTTTTACCACCCCAATCATAGCCCATAAGACCCTTTGTTATTCCACCTGCAACCATAAGTGCTGGTAAAAAAGCTTGGTTTAAATTCGGATCGTTTGATCCAAAAAAGAATATTTCAATGAATTCTATCATAATGTATTTTTTGTATATTTATTATTACAGTTTTTACTATTTTTTTACTATTATGCTGAGTTAGAAAGAAGTTTCTCAACATCAAACCTTAGCGTTTGATCTTTCCTGCCTGCTCTTATGATTTCTATATTACCAGTTATAGTAGCTACTCTACCTGTGTTTTCCACTGTTAATGTAACACCGC
>Ga0209337_1002000_pt1 | contig 15036 bp, 14 predicted proteins | sample LinPmetageLP53_FD_184044 | JGI IMG/M metagenome (GOLD analysis project Ga0209337, IMG submission 184044) | Marine viral communities from the Pacific Ocean - LP-53 (SPAdes) (version 2) | ecosystem: Environmental > Aquatic > Marine > Oceanic | place: Pacific Ocean | collected 2010-02-08
GCTATGGGTGGTGTTGCTGGTATGGAATCAGCTGAAGTTGCTATGATTATTAATGAAGGTCGAGCTAAGTTACATTCGGTTGGTCATGGTCAATACACGCTTAGAAACATGACAGGCAACTGGTTTACAACAACAGATGAAAATGGAGAATCCAGACCTTTTGTTTTAAATTATGTTGCAGACCCAGCAAGAGATAAAGAAGTTAAGGCTACTTTAGGTGGTGACATAGAACCAGCAGATACAATTGGAGAGCAAATATTAAACAGTATAGATGAAATAGAAGATGACCCAATAGATGACATGGAAGCAGACATTATTGGTGATGAAGGTTTTTTAAATTTAAGAGACCAAGCTGGTGAGCTTGAAGAGCAGTTTCAAGGTGGAGCAACAGACACGACATCCTTTATCAAAGCATTTGAAGGCTTAGAGCTAACAGCCTATTACGCTACACCAGCAGAACAAAGAGCTGGAACAGTATCAATAGGTTATGGCTCAACAAGAAGAGCTAAAGAAGGTGAAACAATTACAGAAGCACAAGCTGAAGCTTATTTAAAAGAAGATATAGCAGTAGCAGAATTAGCAATTAAAAGATTAGTTAAAGTTGATTTAACACCTCAACAAAAAACAGCTATTACATCGCTTGTTTTTAATATTGGTCCTTATGCCTTTAAACAATCTAAGGCACTTAAAGAACTTAACAAAGGAAACATTGAAGGTTTCTTGTTTGAAGCATTTGATTCTAAGCAAGGCTTTGTTAAGCAAGGTAAAAAAATATTAGAAGGTCTTGTGAAAAGAAGAGCTAAAGAAAGAAAGTTATTTGAAAGTGGTACAGCTTAATGATTAATTTTGACCAAGTAGGGCTTAAAAATAATACAGACAAAATATTAGCGTCTGCTGCTTCAGCTGAAACAGACAATATAGCTAATATGGGTGAATTATTGTCAGCCAAACTGAGTTACATAATGAATGAAGATTTAGGTATTTCTAAATTTCTTAGTCAAACTGCTGGCAGAAGAGACCAGTTTCAAAAGTTATATGATGTTACTGGTGATGAAAAATGGAAGACCAGTATGTTAAGTGAATTGTCAAATAATTTAACTTACGATAATGAGCTGTATTTAACACCAACAGTAACTAAAAAAAATCAAGACTTATACGAAGCTTCAGTTGATGAAATTAAGGAATTACAAAAAGAATATCCTGATTTTGGCATATTAACATCTGATGAATTATCTTTATCAATTGCAGAAAGAGCAAGACTAAACAGGGAAGAAGTATCTCGATTAGTAGCCAGGTCATCTAGTAATGTTGATTTAGTTTCTAATATTGTCAGTATGGGTGCTTATTTTCTTGACCCAGCAGTTTTAGCCACGCTTCCTATTACTGGAGGAGCTAGTGTTGGTCGTGGAGTTGTAGGTAACGCATGGAGAAGTTTTAAGATTGAAAGTGCTGTAGTTGGTAGTGCTGAACTAGCAATTACTCCCCAAGTTGCAGAATATAAAAAAGAAATTAACAGTCCATTTACATTGCAAGATGCAGCATATCGAATTATTGGAGCATCAGTTGGAAGTGGAGTTGTACGTGGCACTGGAAGTGTTGTCTTAGACTCAGCACAATTATTTAAAGCATCAAGATTATTAAAAAAACAAGGCAACAACGCAGACGCAGCCATAGTTGAAAATTATGCCAAAGTAGTGGAGGGGGTTCAGCCTGAAGCTCATAACGCTCATGTGCAAGCATTTCAAGCCTCAAGACAAGCATTTGAAGAAGGTCGTTTTATAGAACCTCCTGAGATTGAACGTATTTACAAAGCTCATAATGTAGACCTAAATAAAGCTATAGGTCGTGGAGAGTTTGAAGATATTTTACAAAACAGAGATTTTAATTATTTAAAAGCAGATGGTACAGTTGATGCGTTGTTATATGCTAAGACTGTTTTAGCAAGAAATCCTATAGAAAAACAATTGTCTTTATATATAGATAATCCAGAACTTTTTAAAAAAGCAATAGATGAAGTAGGGCTTGTATTCTCGTCAGAAAAAGCAGCTATGGTAAAGCCACCAAAAAATCTTAAAAAATATTTTGATGGTAAAGAAAAGTTAAAAGTAGCTACTAAAAAAGATTTAGAAAAGCTACGTCTTGAAATGTCAGGAAGTCAAGCATTAAAGAAAACTACGCTTGCTGAGTTAACAAAACAAAACAAATCTACTGCTCCCAAAATACCTGTTAAAAAAGTGTTTTTAAATGATAGAGCTGCTATACCAAAAGATAAAAGAGTTGATATAAATGATAGTGAAATAACTGGTTTGCCATTACTTGAAATTGATGTAGCAAAAATTATTCCTACGCAAAAAACAATATCTATACCTAATTTAAAAGCAGTAGCAAAAGCAAAAAAAATACCTGAATCTGATGAAGTGCTTTTAGTAGAAGATAACGGTTTATTTTATGTAATGGATGGACACCATAGAGTAGCTAACAAAATATTAAATGCTGATAACCTTATTTCAGCAAGAGTTATAACTGATAGTAGTTCAGATATATTAAAACAAACACAGACACGCAACGTAGAGCTTCGTTTAAATAAAGCAGAACAAGATGACTTAGCTAAATCACAAATACAAGATGTACAGGAAATGATAGATGCTGACGATGGTCTGTTTATGGAAGTGCCTACATTTAAAACAGATGAGGCAACTGGTGAGTTAGAAGTATCTACTAGGCCAGCTAAAGAAGTGTTTCAGGAAATAGACAATCAAGATAAAGCAATGGATGACATATTTTCTTGTGTTATGGGAGCTTCTGCATAATGGAAAAGTGTATATCACAAGCATTAGACGCTGGAAAAATATCCAAAGAAGTAGCTCAAGAGCTAGAAAGAGATATTGATATGTTTGTAGAACACATGAATTCTGGTATTGGTGTTAATACAAGAGCTGCAAAAAAACACGCTATTAAAAAAACATTAGAGCAAAAGAAAATTAAATTAGCTAGAGATAAAGCAAGAGCAGCAAACAATGCCTTAAAGAGAGCTGAAAACCTTAAACAATTCAATGCTCATCCTGAGAGTAAAGCTAAAGGTCTTATTACAATGTTAGTTAAAGACCTAAAAGGTAGAGTAGCTTCTGACAATGTTTACTACAAAGCTAGAGGTATAGTCGGTGGCTTTCATTCTCAAATTGCAGATGTAATGAATGACCTTAGAACTAAAAAAGCTGGTCTTACACAAGATACAGAGTTAGCTAGAAATATGGTGTTAGAAATATCAGGCAAAGACACAGGTAACGCTCTTGCAAAAAAACATGCTCAGTCAGTTACTAAAATGTTTGACTCAGTAAGAGAAATGTCAAATGCAGCTGGCTCAGATATACGCAAATTAGAAGGCTGGTTTCCACACAAATGGAACGCTGAAAGAACAGCAGCAGTTACAAAAGAAGTTTGGGTTGAAGAGATGTTTCCTTTAATGGATAGAGCTAAGATGAAAAATGACTTAGAGCTGCCACTAAATGATACTGAGCTACGTGATTTGTTAGCAGCTTCTTATGACACTATTACCACTAATGGTATGAATAAAGTCAAAGCTGGAACTATGGGTAAAAGGTCATTTGCTAATAGACATCAAGAACACCGAGTCTTGTTATTTAAAGACCCAGATATGTGGATGAAGGTTAATGATAAGTATGGTGAAAATAACTTCTATACAACTATTACAGACCATATAGAAGGTATGTCTGTAGAGATTGCTTTACTTGAAAAGTTTGGAACAAATCCTGAACTTGAATTTAGATATTTTATGGACTTGGCAAGAGCAGAAGAAAAAATTAATAATAGAGGTAAAGTTAAATTTAAAGATGGTTTAACCACAGGTTTTGCTGAAGCTATATGGAACGTAACAACAGGTAAAGTTAATCAAACTGGTATGCCTTGGTTGGGCCTAAGATTACAACAATTTAGAGCTTTACAAGTAGCAACAGATTTAGGGGCTGCTATGTTGTCCTCTATTGCTGATTTACCATCACTTGCAATTACTGCAAAATTTAATGGATTGCCTGTTGGTAAAGTTATGAAAAAAGCTGTTCAAGTTATGGCAACAAATAAATACAAAGTACAAGCTATTCGACAAGGAATGGTGGCAGATGCGTTTACTTCAAGAGCAAGTGGTTTAAATAGGTTTTCTGATGTAAATGGTGAAGATTGGTCTACTATTCTTGCAGACTTTACATTAAGAGCATCAGGTCTTTCTCCCTGGACAGATTCATTAAGAACAGCTTATGGCATGGTTGCATTTGAAATGATTGCTGATATGTCCACTAAATCTTATGGTCAACTTCCCAAAAGTTTTAAAGCTGGTTTAAAGCGTTACGATATCAGTCCTGAAGATTGGGATATGATTCGTGAAACTGGTATGGCAAAGTTTGAAGGTGAAAATTATTTTGCTTTAACTAATATGACAGATAGAACTGATATTAGTGCTGATGTTGCTAACAAATTAAACGCTAAAGTACAAAGAATGATTAACACTGAAATCGATTACGCTGTGTTAATGCCAGATGACAGAATGAGAGCTGTGGTTACAGGTGGTAGAGCTAAAGGAACAGCTGGTGGTGAAATATTTAGAAATGTTTTTATGTACAAAACGTTTCCAATGTTAGTTGTAGCCAATCATTTATTTAGAGGTTTTACTCAAGACGGTTGGAAATCAAGAGCTTCATATTTAACACAATTAACTGTGGGTTCAATTATTTTTGGTGGTATGGCTTTACAACTAAAAGATTTAGCTAAAGGTCGGGAATTAAGAGATATGTCAACACCACAATTTTGGGGAGCAGCATACGCTCAAGGTGGTGGTGCTGGAATTTATGGAGACTTTTTGTTTGAAGACCAAAACAGATTTGGTGGTGGATTGTGGTCTACATTGGCAAGCCCTATGATTGGAACTATTGAAGATATTGGAAAACTAACAATAGGAAACATACAAGACAAAGGGGAAAACATGGGTAGAGATGTTGGTGAGTTTGTAGCAAGACACACTCCAGTCGCTTCATCTCTTTGGTATACCAGAGCTTTATTAGAACATGCTTTGTTTGATACTTTACAAAAGATGATAGACCCTAAAGCTGAAAAAAACTTTAAAAGAAAAATGAAATCAAGAAAGAAAAACTATGACCAAGGGTATTGGTGGAAGATGGGAGAACTTACTCCTGAATTTATGCAATGAGGAATATAGGACAATAGTATGGCAACAATAGTAATAGGTGACATAACACCTAAAAATCAATATACAGCATCAGCAAACCAAACAGTATTTGCTTACTCGTTTCCCATATTTGCTAACACTGATATTAAAGTTTATGTAAATTCAACATTAAAAAGTTTAAGTACACACTATAGCGTATCTGGAGTTCAGAGTGCTAATGGTGGCAACGTAACGCTAGGCACAGGAGCTTCTAATGGAGACATAGTTACTATCTATCGTGATATGGCTATATCAAGAACTTCTGATTACCAGGCTAATGGAGACTTACTAGCTGAAACACTTAACGATGACTTAGATAAGATTGTTTTAATGACTCAACAGGTTGAAGACCAAGTTAACAACAACACCTTAAAAGTAGACCAGTTTGATACCTCAGTTGATTTAACATTACCTTTAGTAGCTGCAAGAAAAGGAACAGTCTTAGGCTTTAATGCTTCAACTGGTGTACCTGAAGCTGGCCCTACTATTGCTAACGTAAATTCTTTAAGTGCAATCACAGCTAATATTAATACAGTAGCTGGCATAGCAGCAAATGTAACCACTGTAGCTGGTAACAATTCTAACGTATCTACCGTAGCTGGCATATCAGGCAATGTATCTACTGTAGCTGGTATTTCAAGTGCAGTATCAGCAGTAAATTCTAATGCTTCAAACATTAATGCTGTTGCAGCTGATGCTACTGACATTGGAGCTGTTGCTGGTAAGGCTACTGAAATTGGCAGATTAGGCACAAGTGCTGCTGTAGCAGATATGGCAATATTAGGAACAAGTGCAATTGTAGCTGATATGGCTATCCTCGGAACAACTGATGTTGTAGCAGACATGGCAATTTTGGCAACCAGTGATGTTGTAGCAGATATGAATGTTCTTGCTACTTCAGATATTGTAACAGACATGAATTTATTGGCAACTTCAACAGTAGTTGGCAATATGAATTTGCTTGGAACAGCAGCAGTTATTGAAGATATGGGTATTCTTGCAACTTCAGCCATTGTTGCTGATATGGCTTTGTTAGGTACTACAGACGTTGTTGCAGATATGGCTTTATTAGCCACGTCAGATGTTATTTCAGATATGAATACTCTTGCAACTTCAGATATTATTTCAGACTTAAATACTTTAGCAACAAGTGACATCGTAACTGATATGAATCTATTAGCTACTTCTGCAAATGTTGCTGCTATGGGTACGCTAGGAACTTCGGCAAATGTCACAGCAATGAGTACAGTTTCAGGGGCAATAGCAAACGTCAACACAACAGCTTCTAACATTGCTGGTGTTAACTCCTTTGCTGATAGATATAGAATAGCTAGTTCAGCACCATCTTCTAGTTTAGATGAAGGTGATTTGTACTACAACACTTCATCAAATAATCTACATTTTTATAACGGTTCTGCTTGGACACAAATAACAACTTACACTCATCCTAACCACTCAGGCGAAGTAACTTCTACCGCAGATGGCGCTACAGTTATTGCTGGTGGTGTTGTTGATGAAGCTAACTTAAAAGTTTCTAATGATCCTAGTAATGGCTATTTCTTGTCAGCTCAAAGTGGAGCGACAGGAGGAATGACATGGGCTGAAGTAGACGCTCTACCAAGTCAATCTGGAAACAGTGGTAAGTTCTTAACAAGTAATGGTTCTGCTGCAAGTTGGGCCACACTAAATACAGATGCAAACTCAACAACTAAAGGCTTGTATGAACATGCTCATACAATTTCGGCAAACTACACAATTGGCAATAACAACAATGCTATGTCGGCTGGGCCATTAACAATTAATTCAAATGTAAGCGTTACCATACCATCTGGTAGCACTTTTGTAATCGTATAGGAGGTAAGGATGGCAAAAGTTAAAATACAAGGACACGCATCAGGAACAGGGGTACTAACAATTACTGCTCCTAATACGAGTACAGATAGAACAGTAACATTACCCGACTCGACAGGCACTTTACTTGATACTACAAGTGGTTTAGATGCTACAAAGTTATCAGGTAATTTACCAGCTATAAGCGGAGCTAGTCTTACTGGTATTGCTGGTAGAAAGAACTGGATTATTAATGGTGATTTCCAAGTAAGCCAAAGAGCTGCTTATACAAGTGCTACTTCATTAACTTCAACTTCTGTGTATCACTTAGATAGGTTTAAAACTAAGATTAATACAATTTCTGGAACTTTAACTCACAAGTTAAACCAAGTTGTAAACGGAAAAACAACAAACACAATGTTGTTAACTGCAACATCGGCTGCAACAGGTCGTGTAGAAACAGTTCAACAAATAGAAGCAACAGCACCTTTTATATCACAAACAATAACATTTAGTGCGTGGGTTAAGTCAGACAATACATCTGCACGACTTATAGTTCATCAAAATGGAGCTAATGTTCAAACAAGCAGTAATACGCATACAGGTGGTGGTGCATTTGAGTTGCTAAAAGGTACAGTTACTTGTGCTTCTAACTCAGGAGAAATTTATTTGTACTCAGGAATACAAGCAGCGGGTACAGGTAATGTTTCGGTTGCAAATAATGACTACTTTGAAATGGCATTTGTTCAGCTTGAGTATGGCTCAGTAGCCACAGACTTTGAACACAGAAGTTATGGTGAGGAACTGGCTTTGTGTCAGAGATATTACACTACATCTTTTAATACTGGAGTAACTCACGCAGACAATGCACACGAAGGAGTTGTTAGTGCTGCTATGGCTTATAGTGCAGCTACAGCAACTGTAAGTTCTATGGCGTTTCCAGTTAAGATGAGAACATCACCCTCATTAACAATTTATGGTAGGAACGCTGGAACAGGTAATTATGCTATTTATAAAAGTCAGACTTGGACAGCTACTACAACAGCTAACAATGGCACAAATGAAAGCTTTATTAGCTTATACCTACAACCTTCAGGTGCTGGCATGACTGCACATTATGTGTATCAAACTTCTGGACATTATGATGCAGATGCAGAATTATAGGAGCAAACAATGGTAATTACAAATGCAAAATATATAAAACTAGCTTTAGAAGATACAAATGGCAGTATTGAAGCAACAATTGATGGAGTGGCTATATCAGTACCACTAGCAACAGACAACAGACATTACGCAGAAATTCTTAAACAAGTTGCTGATGGTGACATAACAATAGCGGAGGCTGACTAATGAGTATAGTAATTAATGGAAGTGGCACAGTAACAGGACTAGCAGTCGGTGGACTTCCTGATGGAACAGTCGATGCTGGAACTCTAGCCAGTAATGCAGTTACAGAAGCTAAGATAGCGTCAAATGCTGTAGTAACAGCAAAGTTAAACGATGATGCTGTAACAAATGCTAAAGTAGCAGCGAATGCAATTGCAGAAGCACAATTAGCAGCGAATGCTGTAGTAACTGGAAAGATAGAAGATAGCACTATTACTGCTGGTGATTTAGCTAGTGGAGTTGGTGCTTTATCATCACAATATGTTTCATTTACTCGAAATGCAGCAAGTGGTGCTGGTACACAAGCTGTTAGTGGTGTTGGTTTTCAACCTACAGCTGTATTATTTTTAGCTTCTATAGGTGGTGCTGGTATGGCAAGTGTAGGTTTTGAAGATTCTGGTAGGGAAGGCGACTCTTTAGCGGATAGGCACTTAATATCAGCAGATAACTTTGATGTTGAAGTTTGGAACGGCGACCCAATTAATATGGTTTATGCTAGTACAGTCAACTATGGTGCAAGCATATCATCGTATGATTCTGATGGTTTTACTTTAACTTGGTCAACTAGAGGCTCACCCTCAGGCACTGTAAAACTTAGAGCCTTGTGCCTTAAATAAGGAAATATTATGGATAGAATAGCAATACAAAAATCAACAAATAAAATTATTGAATACCAATCTGGAGATGCAGAATTAGGTACGCTAACACAGAACGCTATTAATGCTGGTTATGATGAAGCAGATGTTGAAGAAAAGTATATTGAATATTCAGATTATAAGGCACTTGCTGATGCCGAGTACGAAGCATCTTTAACTTACGCTGACAAACGCAAAGCTAAATACGACCTACTCAATCAAGACGAGATGCGGTATGACGATGTAAAGAATTCAACAACAACTTGGGTAGATGCTATTGATGCAATCAAAGCAGCTCATCCAAAACCATAGGAGTAAACAATGAGTAAAAAACAAAAAGACAACTCAAATGAGACAATCTCAATTAATGGTGAAGATCATAAACTTGCAGATTTATCATCAGAGCAATTAGCAATGATCAATCACATTCAAGATTTAGACAGAAAAATTGGCACGAGTCAATTTAATCTTGAGCAATTACAATTTGGTAAAGAAGCCTTTATGAATAGGCTCAACCAAACTTTATATACACAGGAGTAAAGTATGTCAAAAATACAGTCATCAGCAGAACATCTCACCTTAAATGCAGATGGCTCTGGAAATGACATTAAATTTCAAAGTAATGGTAGTGAGGTAGCACAAATTACTGATGGTGGTGTCGTATCATCAACTGGTGGTTCTACACACGCTGATAGTGTTAAAGCTAAGTTTGGTACTGATAGTGATTTAGAAATATACCATAGTGGTAGTCACGCATATATTACCAACACAAGTGGTGATTTAATTATAAATGATGCTGGTGGTAGTATTACAATTCAAGGTAAAACAGGCGAAAATAGTATTGTTGCTAGAGCTGATGGAGCAGTAGAACTTTACCATAACGATGCTAAGAAACTAGACACAACTGCTACTGGTACTACAACAACTGGAGTAGGGATTATTAATAGAGATGTAGCAAATTATGCAACAAATGCTGCTACATCTGTATCAACAGCTACACTTCAATTAAAAACACACTCTGGTGATAGTACATTAACTAACTTTGGTGGAATTTCTGGTGGTGGTACTTATATACAAAGAACTAATGGAAGTGGAAGTGCTACTTACCCTATAGCTTTAAACCCTTATGGTGGTGATGTGTGGATTGGTAAAACACAATCAGGTGCAGTAGTTGGTATTCAACTGGAAACACAAGGTACTATTTTTTGTGTTCGTGAGGGTGGGCCAGCAGCAATTTTTGCACGAAATACTAATACTGGAGAAGTAATTAGAATTTCAGATGATGGTTCTACTGTTGGCACTATTTCAACAAATGGTTCTGCAACGGCATACAACACATCTTCTGATTACAGACTTAAAGAAAATGTAGATTACACTTGGGATGCTACAACTAGACTTAAACAATTAAAACCAGCAAGGTTTAACTTTATAGCAGATGATACTAATACTTTAGTTGATGGCTTTATTGCACACGAAGTATCAAGCATAGTACCTGAAGCAATCAGTGGTGCTAAAGATGCAATGATGGATGAAACAGATGAAGAAGGTAATGTAACTTCTGTTCCTGACTATCAAGGCATAGACCAAAGCAAACTTGTACCTTTACTGGTTAAAACAATACAAGAGTTAGAGGCTCGTATTACAGCACTAGAAGCCTAATGTCTGACAGACTGCGTAACAATGTAATAGCTGGGTTAATTGTATTTGCTTTTTGGTGTGTATCGTTCTCAGCTATGGCTGCTGACCCTATAGTAACTCAGGCTACAAGTAACAGTACAGTTACATCTAACTCAACATCAAACACAACAAGCAAAGTTAAAACGAATCCACCTTCTGCTATTAGTCCTAGCTTGGGAGCTAACACTAAATGTACCTTTGGCGTATCAGGAGCTGTGCAAACTCAGATACTAGGAATCAGTACAGGGCAGACAATGCGTGACATCAATTGCGAGAATTTATCTATATCTGCACATTTGTTCGATATGGGCCTCAAGATCGCAGCCATCCAAGTTATGTGTTTAAACGATAGACGTGTGTTTGACGCAATGAAATTTGCTGGAACGCCCTGTGCAATTTTCGACCCTGAAACTGGAGAAGGATTAATTGGTAAGGCAGCTACTGCTGAGTGGAAAAAAGCTAAAAACAAAAAGTATATTCCGAAAAAACAAGACATAACTACAATGAGTAAAAATGATTTTCTTGAGAAATTGGTCGGTGGCATTATTGCTGTCGTTCTTCTTGCTATCCTCGCTATCTAAAGCAGAAGCACCTATAGTTGAGCATACCATTGTAGACGATGGCTATGCAATAGTTCCGTTAGACTTTGGCTTTCAATTCTATGGCAATACATATTACACCAGCGTCATGATGACTAATGGTGTAGTAGGTTTCTTAGCACCTGAAAGTTATGATTGGGGTCTTTGCTGCAATGGACAAGACTTGGACAACTACGCTCAATTTGGCAGTAGATTTGACTTTACCTTAATGCCACTATGGACTGACCTAATATCTATCAATGGTGTGGGTAAATTTTATACTCAGGGTGATGAGAACAGCATGAAGTATATGTGGAAAAACTTGTCAGAATACTACAGGCCAGATTCTCGTAATGATTTTGATATGACTATTTATCCATTAGGTAATATTGATATGTCTTACAGAAAGATAGACATTAAAAATCATTCAGTCACTGTTGGTATTGTTGCTAATTTATCAGAGCAAGAGTATGAGCAATGGTTCTATCATCAAAATCAAGAAGAAGCTGTTTACTGGGATAGTAATGAATCTGATCCAATACTATTAGACAACCAAAGTATTTGTGAAGTTGTTCCTGAATCACATATTTCGTGTGCTTGGTATCCACAACAATATGCAGAAAATTTTTTAGCAGCAGAATGTGCTAAAGATAGTTTGTATTCACAAGCGTGCCCTAACTGGGAAACAGCTTGGCTTAATCAACAATGTGAAGAAAGCTCACAATCTAGCCCATATTGTCCTAACTACCAAGAGCCTGTAATTGAAGAAGTCTATGAAGAAATAGAAACAGTCTATGACATTATTCCTGAGACTTATATTGAACTAGATTTGTTACCAGCTTTGAATGATTACTCTATAGATTTAACTTTAGAAATAGAAACAAACATAGAAGCCTTTGAAGAAATGGAAATGGACATTGAAGAGTTTGAAGCAGAAATTGAAGCTGAGATTGAATCAATGCTTGAACCAGAAATAGAACCAGAGCCTGTCGAAGAAGTTCCAGAAGAAGTACTTGAAGAAGAAGTGCCAGAAGAAGAAATAGTAGAAGAGGTAACTCCAGAAGAAGTGCCAGAAGAAACACCAGAAGAAACAACAGATGAAAATGTTGTGATGATTGCAGAAGCAGAACCTAAACCAGAAAAAACTAAAGAGCAAATTAAGAACGATAAGTTAAATCAAATTGTTGCAATAAAGTTAGGTAAGTTAAGTCAACAAAGAGCAGTAGCAACCACCCTTGAAGAACAATCTAATTTAGAGGCTTACATAATTGCTTTGTTAAATTTTAATGCTGGTTTCAAAAACTATAACGTCTTAATGCCAGATGGTGTTGGTTACGACAGCAAAAACATTTATACAGAAACTTACATTCCAGACAACAAGAAAGCTCTTCGCAATGGTTTAGCACAAGAATTATTACATAAACAAATGGTGGATTTACAATGGCAGAATTAGAATTTGCTGGAGTTAAAGCTTCAGGCTCTAAGCTTCTTTTAGTTGTTCCTTTGATTGGCTCAATAGTTGGTGCTGGTTGGGGAGGCTTTTCTTTATATCAAGAGTTTCTTGATCTTAGAGAAACAGTTACAAAATATAAACCACCTAACTTGACCTCCATAAAACTAGACTTGGTGCAATTAAAAGAACATCAAAACACAGTTGAGACCCATATGGATTTTGTATCTAAAGAATTAGATTTATTTTCTGAAGAAATGGGTTATCAAAAAGAATCGTTAGAAGATCAAATCAAATATGTTAAGGAAGTAAAGGTAGATGTTCGTCAAGATATGCGACATCTTGAAGACATTGTGGGTGATGTTGAGACCAATCTCCAACAACAAAAATCTGGGCTAATAGAGCTTATTGATAAAGCATCTTCAAGATTTGATGAACGTAGAGACTCACTTTACTCAGATACAGATCGTAAGATAAAAGAGGTTGAAGAACGAGTCAACTCTAAGCTTCAAAGAGCTTTAGATAATCCACTAGCAAATTAAGGAATAGTCATGGAAGAAAGAATTAAATTATTAGAACAAACTATCGACCATCATCACAGACAAATTTCAAAACTATTTGCAAAAGTAGATCAGACCAATCAAGACATACAAAAGATTATGAACATACTGACACAGATTCGTTATTTTTTATATGGTGGCTTTGCTTTTTTTGTAGCCACAGAAATAGGCTTTATACAAGCATTACAATTTATGTAAGGAGAAGACATGGTAAGTTTATTAACATCTATAGCACCAATAGCCCTTGGGTTTTTTGGAAAATTATTTGCAATGAAACAGCATGCTAATGCTGAACAACAAAAATTAATGATTCAAGCAATGTCTGCACAGAATCAATCAATTAATATGGCAAGAGATTATGCTGTCAAAGAGACAAAATTTTCTGCAATGAATCGAAGAATAGTCATACTCACAGTGCTTGGTTGTTTAGTAGCAATACAATTTGCACCTTTAGCTGGCCTTGATACTGTCATGCCTACAGTCAAAGAAGGGTTTTCTTTTTTAGGTTTAAAACTAACACCTGATACTGTGACTTATGAAGTTGTTTCAGGCATGGTCAAGAACCCAGAAATTTATTCATTTGCAGAGCTTATTCTGTCATTCTTTTTTGGCTCACAATTATGTAAGAAATAGGAGGATTTATGAATCCTTTACTTAAATTTTGTCAATCTGAATCGCAACGTACAAAAATAAGATTGTATGAAGAACTTGGGTCTTTTAGACAAGTTGCTGCAACTTTAGGAATAAGGCATCAATCTGTATCAGAATCTGTAAGGCTAGTTAAAAAGAGAGCTGCTGCTCAAGGCATAGCACCTGAAGCTGATATGTCTCACCTAGCAGCAGAAGGTTTTAATGTTAAAGGTGTGTCAACTTTATATGATGAGGATGGTAAGGTTAAGGTTCAATGGGTTAAGACTCAGAATCAAGGTTATGATCCTGAAGAAATTGCTACTGCATTTAATGAATTACTTGGAGACTTTCAAGCCTGTCCAATAGCAGCTCCTAAACAAACAGATAATGATGTACTAGCAACGTATGTGTATGGAGACCCTCACATTGGAATGTTGGCTCATAGAGATGAAGTTGGTGAAGACTTTGATTTAAAGATAGCTACTCGTGATTTACAAAAAGGAACTAAGGCCCTTGTAGATAGAAGTCCATCTACCGATGAGGCTCTTATACTTCAGCTTGGAGATTTCTTTCACTCAGACAACCCACAAAACAGAACAGCAAGAAGTGGTAATGCTTTAGATGTTGATGGTCGATGGTTTAAAGTACTTAACGTAGGCATAGACTTAATGATAGAGCTAACTATTTCAGCTTTAGCTAAACACAAACACGTCACTGTTAAAAACATTATAGGAAACCATGATGATATGTCATCAATCTTTCTTAGTATTGCAATGTCAAAATATTTTAGAAATGAACCACGAGTCACAGTTGATACTTCGCCAGCTAAGTTTTGGTATTTCTCTTTTGGAAAATGTTTGATCGGAAGTACTCATGGCGATACAGCTAAACCAGAAAAGCTCCCACTAATTATGGCAACAGACAAACCACATGAATGGGCCGAAGCAGATTTTAGATATTGGTACACAGGACATATACATAATAAACAAGCTATGGAGTTCTCTGGTTGTATGTGGGAATCGTTTCGTACTCTTGCTGGTTCTGATGCTTGGCA
>Ga0209337_1002002_pt1 | contig 15031 bp, 16 predicted proteins | sample LinPmetageLP53_FD_184044 | JGI IMG/M metagenome (GOLD analysis project Ga0209337, IMG submission 184044) | Marine viral communities from the Pacific Ocean - LP-53 (SPAdes) (version 2) | ecosystem: Environmental > Aquatic > Marine > Oceanic | place: Pacific Ocean | collected 2010-02-08
AAGTTTGAAAGAGGAGCAAATGATTATATAATTATAGATATACCGGGTTCTGCGACAGGAAGTGCAGGTACCCCAACAACAACAACAAGCCAAGTGAATAAACAGGGTGTATTCATTAATTCTGCTACTCACTCTATAACGGGAGATAATATATTCCAAGTAGACTTGGATATGATATTTAGAGCTTTGAAAATAACAATAGTGGATGGTGTACCAGTATACCCATAAGGAGAAAAAATGACACAGCAAAGTAACTTTGATGCATCAAAGTATCAAATAGATTTAGAGCCAAAAACAGAAAAAGTAAAGATTGAAGAAACCGGAGAGGAGTTTGAACTAAAAATCAAACAACTTCCTTGGGCGAAAAGAAACCAGTTATTATCTGATTCTTTTTCTTTTGGAACTTCCGGTGAGACAAATGGTTTCAATCCTGCTTATTATGTAAAAGAATGTTTAAAAGAAATGATAGTAGATGCCCCTTGGGGACGTACTACAGAAGCTTTTCTGACAACTATTGATACTAGATTAGGGACGGCTTTAGAAGCATTAGTACCAGCTGCCTTTGGGGACGAAAACGAAGGTGCAGGAGGTGGAATTCCTAATGAAATAAAAAAAGAGCAATGATTTTTATGACTAAACCAGACGAGGTTTCTCCCAAGGAATCTCTTTTGTTTTCCTCATGGATGACGACTCTTCAATTATTAAAAATGGGAATCCCATGGAATGTTATACAAAACTTATCAACTGAGGAAGTTTATATGGCATTAGGTGTTGAGATGGCCACTTTACAAAAACAACAGGAAGAACAAGCTAGGGCACAAGCTCAAGCTCAACAACGAGGTAGTTTTAAAATATAATAATGACAACTGCAAGAGAAAGATATAATAATGTACCGAGAGTTGTTCGGATGGCTAGAAGTGCTTCTAGGAGTAATGTAGGGCAGATGGCTGGTCATGCTGCGGGTGTAGTAGGTGAAACTGCTGCCGGGTATACAAAAGCACAATCTCAAAAAATCTTTAAAGGTATTACAGCTGGACCGAAAGATACTTTAAAGCTTTTGGGTAAAATGGCTGGTAAAGCCGCTGGAATGCTAGGTATAAACTTTAGTCTTGGTTCTTTATTAAAACAATCACAAATATTTACAGGTGTCTTAGGTACTATATTTCAAATTTTAGGAGCGATGGTGGATGCTTTCTTAGGTCCCCTTATGCCCTATTTTACTAATGTATTCCGAAACATGGTGACTTGGATTCCTTGGGCTCGAGAAAAAGGAGAAAAATTTGCCGGATGGATACAACAATTACTAAGCACAACTGATGGTCCAATGGCTTTTATAGGTGCATTTCTTACGCAAGCTCTATCTAATACTGCAAAATGGTTGTGGACAAATTTAACTCAAAGTAATGTTATCAGTCAAATGGTTTGGGGTAATGATAAATCTATTATGTCTAATGCTATTAATACCTTGTTGAAACTTATGGTGGCTTATATAGGAGGGGCAATGATTGGTGGAGCTCTTGGTTCTGCTTTTGGGCCCGCAGGAACCGCTATAGGAGCTAAATTGGGAGCGAAAGCTGGACTGGCTCTTGCTGGGGGTGTTATGCTTAATAATAGAGCAAATAGTGGTGGTGGTGGCGGTTCGGCTGCAGCAACCGGTGCTGGGGGGTTACCAGTATCAGTTGAAGTTATTGGACCAGACAACCAACAATTAAGAGTAAATCAATATAAGGCGGCTGATAGACAAAGGGTTATTATTACAAATGAGGGAACTGACTTTACAGGAGATATAAAATAATGGAAGGCCCTTTATCAGTTTTACTAAGAGACAATACACATAATAGTGCTCTAGTTAGATTATCTTTAAAAGCAGACCAACTAACTTTTTCATATTCTAGAACCCCATTGCATATTGCTATTCCCTTTTCAGAACCTCAAATATTTGATTTAGGGTCTAATAGACCTACTGTTACGATGTCCGGTATTATTGATACCGAAGGTGGAGACCCATCTAACACTACAGGACATACAACAGGAACATCTGATTACGCTTTTAAAGGTATGTCTTCAGACAGTTTAACAGGTCCCGATGGGAGTTCAGGTACCAACTCAAAAACATATTATGTTCCTTATAAAAATTATTTAGAAGGTAAACTTTTGACTTGGACTACTACGGCTACTATAGATTTACAATTAGAAGTTGGTGATGCTACAACACCAGTAGCCACATCAGGAGCCTTTACGTCTGGTGGGGGTATTTATCCAGTAGCTGTTCAACAATTTCAATTTATGTTAGCTCCGGGCATGGAGGATAGATATACATATAGTATACAATTTATTGCTAAATTCAGAGATGGTATAAGTTTCTAAGGAGGTAGGATGGCAGCAGACAATAGAGTAATAGCTTCGTATTGGGATACGGCTTCTGGCACGTGGACTGATTTTCGTGTGACTACATATAATACAAGTACAAACGCATATGTTTATTCAGCTACCGCTGCAAGTGCTGTACAAAGCTGTAATATTGTAGATAAGTTATATACACCAAAAAAGGCTACTCTTACAATTTCTAATAGACCTGTAAGACCTTTTTCTGATAATGCTGCTACAGCAGGAACTCAAGGTCCGTGGACGGGTAAAGTAGGGCAATTTACTAGAATAAAGATAGTAGATGGATTATCTAGACAAATTTATTTTGTTGGATTTGCCTTTGATATTCAAGATTCATTGGGTGCTTTAACTATTAAAGCTTATGATAATTTAAATGAACTACGAGACCTTACTACTGCAAACAAACCCGATTTTAGAATCAACCCTCCTAAAGGTGGTATTTGGCAAGGAACAAGTCTCCCTATTGGCTCTGGGATTGATAGAGCTACGAATCAATATACCGATGAATTAGCGTCAAGAAGTGGTATTATAAAGTCTATAATAAACCTCTACGCTAATAATTTAATAGCAGAAAATACAGATGCTGCTGACAATAGATTCAGTAATTCGGCATCGGAATTTAATTTTGGTCCCATTGCTAGTTCTTTAGTAACAGATACTACGATTGACAGCCCATCCGGCAATGTTAATGATAGTCAAGATGCTTTTGATGTAGATGCGGTTAGTGATAATCTAGTCGTAGACACGATTATATTTGTTGACCAAGAAAAAATGAAAATTCTAAGCATCGATGGTCTTGAACTTACAGTTGAAAGAGGAGCTCTTAATACTATAGGAGCGGTTCATGTTGATGGTGCTGCTGTTAAAATATTACATAATAGTCAAGAAATATATCACATGAATCAGGGGGACTCTCCAACATCTTTGTTAACCAACATTCAGCATTTAGCTATAGAAGACCCTCATGCTACCAACCACCAAATAAATAGCGGTACGGGTGGACAAACATATGGATATGATTATTATGTAGAACCAAACTTTATAAGTACGGTATTAACAACCACACCCGCATCCTCATTTTTTCATTATTTTAAAAAAGGCCAAAGACCGACACTATCTCCAACTGAGACAGGGGGATTATTTAATGAGGGATTAAACATACATGTTCCAAGTCCTTCATCAACTGCTAATGGTGAGTTTAGTGAGACAGGAAGATTAATAGCCTGTACTGACTATTCAATTGAAAGACCCCAAGATGAGGTATATACAGAAGCGGCCATCTCTTGGAAGGAACATGTTAATCACTGGGATAATGCAGTAGAAAGTGTGACAGTAGAACCTAAAACATCAACATTTCAATTAGTTCAAATTGGGGCAGTTACAAATCCTAACGATGTTCCCGGGGTTTTTGCTCCTTTAGGTAGTGAAGTAAATCGAAATGCGGGTATAGGCAGCAGAAATGGTTACTATAATGGGTTTGTTACTGATAAGGGGCTAACTACTGACCCCAAGCAAGCCAATGGTGCTTCAGCGGGGGTTATAGGAACTGGGAGGCCTCCTTTGATTGATGGGGATGGTACTGATAATGGTGGTAAAAGCCCAGAATGGTTGAAAGTTCGATTATCTTCTTTAACTGCGGACATTAGTAATTCTACTACTACTTTAGCAGCAGTTAGTACTGCGGGAATGTATGTAGGACAAAAACTACAACTTGGTGTGACAGGGACTTTAGGGACCGCTATAAATACAACAGCTACAACAATTGATTTTAACCCGAGTTATAATGGAACTTTTTCTTGGAGTCAGATTGCAGCAACTGAGAAAATACTAGTTCATGGAATTAGTGGTACTGAGGAAATGACTATTGCTGGTAGTATAGATGCTTCAGCAGGAACTTTTGAGGTTTCTGCTAGAACATCTAGTGGTACTACTAACAGAGGAGTAGCTCATGAAAGTGGGGCTCTTGTAGAATTGTTTCCTGAGATTGTTACTGTAACAGCGGTTAGTAGTGCTACAGCATTTAATGTGACTAGAAACTCAACTGATACAAGGTCAGTTACTAGAAATTGGTATGGTAACACAAATACCGAAATTTATGCTTGGAAAGTTGCTAGACCACAAATGTTATCTTTATCTGAAGTAGGCAATGTAAATGGGGGAGGAATCCCCGCATCATCAGAAACTTGTGATATGTTAATTTCTGATGTTGACCCAAATATTATAAAAGGTACTTCTTCAACTACATATGCAAATAAATTTGATACTTATTGGAAAGTTAATGCTTATGATAGTGGATGGTCTGGTAGTTCAAAATCATGGATTGGTCAGGACAGCCTTTCTAGTTTTGTATTGACTTATGCCCCTCAAAATACTTACGAATATAGAAGAAGCATTAATGTAGATGTAAGTGATATTGAAAATTCATTAACAGTGAGGCAGAGAATACTTGCTGTTTTACAACGAAAAACGCATCAAACACTTAGAACTACATTAAACACTTTTCGACCCCCAAGATATTATTTTGATGATGTAATTGCATCTATACCGGGTTCAGGCACATCAACACAAGTTCTAAATTTAAGTGGTTCCACAAATCCTATAACTGAAGGTCTTACTATTGGATGTACAGTTAATCAACTTTCTGGAGGAGGTCCATCAGGAGTTTATGGTTATATTTCTGATATAACTTCAACTACTGTGGAGGTAACTTGGAGCTCCGGTAGTGGGATTTCTGCGACCGATACTGTAAGATTTTATGTTCCGGTTAGAGCGGGGGATTTGATAAAACATAGAAATGACCCTTCTAATATAAATCAAATGATGAGGGTAACTAAAGTTACGTATGATGAAAACAATGGTGTTGCTCTTACTAGATATGATGTTGTGGGGGCCACAAGTTCTAAAGAAGGTGGGGATGCTAGGATGACTTTCGCTGCCCCAACTTATAGTGGGGGTGGAGAAATAAGCTTCCCCTTTTCAGCAACGGATGTACCTTTAGAGGACAAACATAACAAGCTGGCTATAGAATTTTCAGTAACAGATGAAGATACTGTTGCTTGGGCAGCTGGAGATATTTATATAGGAAGTAAACGATACGAGATAGATGCGGGTAATACCGGTAATATGGGGGTAGGAATATCATATACAATTTATTATTATCCCGGTTCAAATGTTTTTACAGTCGATACTACATCACATTATCTAAGGGTTAAAAGAAGTAAATATAGTAAAAATATTGTAAAAATTGCTACTGCTTATGGTGTGGCGGCCTCAGATGGTAAAGCTTACTTTAGATTAGAACCTAATCTGGGTACTATAAAGGCTAGAGATATGTCTAATGCTCCAGATGTTCTTAATACCAATTCAATAAAAGCTACTCTACAAAAGAAGGGTAATCAAGGATGGGCAACAGATATTATTTTTGAAGGAACTGATTGGGATGATATAAAATGGCATAAAGTAGGTTCTTCAGACTCTACTAATGCTAATGTAAGTTTCTCAGATGATTCTACCCCTGAAGCTATTACTTATGGTACTAAAACATTTAGTGGTGGGGAGCTAAACAAAACAATTTATGCCTACAAAGCTGTGGGAGATTCTGCTAGTGGTACAATTGTATTTACAACAGATTATACAGCTTTATATCAAGACGACAGAATACTCTTAGCTACGTTTGTAACAGCTGCTTCTGATGATGGTACAGATTCACCTTCTATATTCCCTTTCAATGGAAGTCAACCTACAATATCTGCAGGACTTATTTCTGCGGGTGCTATTGTAGCAGAACAAATAAAAGCTGGAACAATTACAACTTCACAATTAAACTTTACTCCAGAAACAAATACTTCTGATAAAACTGCTGGTACTGTTGGAGGGTGGAAATTAAATGCTAGTAATATATATAGTGGAAGTGCTGCTGTAACATCAGGCTATAGTGCAGCCGCTGACATTACTTTAACATCATCAGGTACAATACATGCAAAAGAATTTTATATAGATGGTAGTGGTAACGCTAATTTCAAAGGTAGTATTTCGGGTGCTTCAGGAACGTTTACAGGCTCTCTAACAGGTGCTACGGGAACATTTGGTAACTGTAGTATGGGTTCAGATGGTTTTGTAGCGGATGGAGAATTATTAGGGTTTCAAATAATGAATGGTTCTACTCACTATGGGGCTTTAGGATATAATAGTGGAGCAGTAATAATATCTACTACTGATAATGATGCATCTACTGTAACCCCACGTATGTATTTTAATGACTCTGCTGACCCAATAGTACAAATTCCACCGGGTACATCCGCAGAAATTAATGAACATCGGTTTGCTAAATTTTCAGCTGGTGGTAATGAGTTTGCAACTATTTATCCCGAAGGAGATAGAGATGGAACCGCTGGGGACCCTATTGGTTATATAGGAGTTAATGCTTCTAATGCTCAAGCCCCTTATTCTCGTATATATGGTAGTATTTTTGGTGCAGGAGCGGGTTCAGCCGCAACTCCGTCAATATCATTTGGGAGTGACGGTGATACGGGGATTTATAACGATGCTACTAATAATTTAGCAATAACAACTGCGGGTACTCAAAGATTTAAAATAGGCTCTTCTGGATTTTTTAATTATATTTGGGGTATAGGAAGTGGTACAGATGTTCATGTTCATGCTGATAATTACCTTTTAAAAAACACATCCTCTATAAGATATAAAGATAATGTTGTAAATATTGAAACCGATACCTCTAAAATTTATGACCTTAGACCAGTAACATTTGATTGGAATGATAAGTCAGCACATCCGGGCAAAAAAGATATTGGGCTAATTGCAGAAGAAACTGAAAAAATATTCCCTGAAATAGTAAATTACGGTGATGATGGATTAGCAGAAAGTATAAGTTATCAAAAATTATCTGTATTATTATTATCAGAGATGACAAAATTAAAAAATGAAATAAAAAAACTAAAGGAGAATCAATAATGCCAGATGTAACAATATCATTTACAGATGCTCAATGGACTAGAATACTGGCGGCTTCATCAGTAATCAAACAAATTGATGAATCTGGAACTGTAGACGCAAGTTACCTATCAACCAAGCTAAAAAATTTAGTATCTGATTGGGTTAAAGAGCATGAAGAAAAAGCATCAGTCGCAGACTTCTAAAATCATACAGTATAGATATGATAAACCACATGATACTCTTCAACAGATAGGAAATGCGTTTAAAGTATCTAGACAGTATATATTTAAAGTATTAAAACAAAATGATGTCCCTACTCTAAGGGCCAAGCGAATGAAAAACCCCAGACATTGTAAGATATGTGGGGAGATTAGTACAAAATTAGTTCATGATGGTTCATGCCATTTCCAATATTATAATAAGAAAATAAACTGTGCTACTTGCAGAATCCTCTTCTATCGTAAACGAAGCCAGATAAAGCAAGCATTTGTACAAGGCTTTAGTTATAACTATTGTTCTCAAAGTTGTTATCAGAAAGGAAACCGTGCCTTATCGGTATAACATTAAATGCAGTCAGTTTATACGTATATTTGAGTTCAAATGCGTGATATTTACGTATATTTACGTAAATTTATGATATAATAATAATAAGTTTCCATAATCGAATCTTACGAGATTCCACACAATCAGAGTAAAATAACGATATGGAAATTAATGATGCCTTGATAAAACAATGGGAGCCTAAAGTTCAGAAGATGACAGCTTCTACTTATATAGCAGGAATGGATAGAGAAGACTTAGCCCAAGAGCTTAGAATTGCTCTTCTTAAGTCTGCCAAAGCTTATGATGAGAGTCGAGGGATAGCTTTTCATACCTACTTACACACCGCTTTAGTTAATACTATACGAACCCTAATAAGTAAGGCTCAAAGAAAGCCCTACACCAGAAGTATGGATGCTTGGAATTTTTATTCTACTTATGGTAATAAGGTAATCCCAAACGAAATTGCTAGGGCTTTACGTTCTGAGAAAGATAGCTTTGCTGAAGAAGTAGAGTTAGATTTATTGATTTCCTCTCAAGGGTTGTCCGATAAGGAACAACAGTTTTTAAAGCTAAAATTTGAAGGTCTTACAATGGATGAAATCACAGAAGATTTAAGAGCCTGCAGAATATGTGTTTATTGTTTGGGCTCTAGAACCAAAGAAAATGAGCTTGGCCTTCCGGATTTTTCAAAGTGTTTAGATAAACAAGGAGATGGGGCATATAAAATTAGAAACATACTAAGAGAAACGTTTGGGTGGTTAAATGACGAAAGCGAACTTGAATCTGATTCTTAAAGACCTGAATTCCAGAAGTTTATATGAACTATTTTCTTCTCTGTATGAAGAAAAACATGGCTTTGAATATGAAGGTGTTGGTTTTATAGGCAATGAAATGCATAAACTGAAAGTAGTTTTAGAAGATTATGGACCTGAAAATGTAGCTTGTGCTATACTTAACTGCATACAACGTAATGATAGAAAAGTATCAGTTCCTTATTTTACTGCCGGTATTAAATATTATTTAGTCCCGGATTATCCCGATATTTATTGGGCAGTTAAAAGATATGGTACACTAGAAATAAGAAAACTCTGGAATGCTTTTACGCTTCTTGATGCTACTTGGTTACCCGCTGCATCTCAGAAAGCTAAGACGAAACAGATAAAAAATAAATTAAAGGAGTGGTCTGATGCCCAGACGAAAAAGAATGCAAGGAAGATTAATACAAAAACCAAAAAAAGAATCCCTAAAGGAAGCTAATTTTAAAATTATAGCCTCTAAAAATCATTTGAATGATATCTGGACTGAGGGAGAGTTTGAGACTTATGAAGATGCAAGACGTTCACTTGACAGCCATACTACGTCTGCTGTAACATACTATATATATTCAGACGACAACAGAGTTCTTTATACAAAAACCGGAGGAATAGATGCCTAGCCCAGAATTTATAGAATCTGCAGTAATATTTAATTTAAATACAGAAGGTAACTTACACAGCTTTAAACACGTTAAGGCTGATTTTGCAAAACATGGTCAAGCTTTTGAGTGGTTAGTAACATATTTCGATAAACATGGGGAATTCCCTTCCCAAATCGTACTAGAACAACAGTTCCCCAGCTTAGAAGCTACGGCTAAAGAGGGGATTCTTTTTGACTATGCATATGAACAATTTAAACGTTCCTTATTACAAAGAAATGTATTAAGAGCAGTCAACTCGAATTCAAATCTAATCTTTGAGGACCCTAAACGAGCTTTATCTAATATAATGTCGGGTCTATCAGACATAGAAACCGTTTATCATGAAGATGTAGTTCCTTACGACAACGGAGAAATAACTCGGTTGGAAGAATGGAAAAATAGAAAACAACGTAGAAAACTAGGTGCTGGATTAATGGGAATTCCAACTAGTTTTGACTCCCTAAATGCCCGAGGGGTGGGTTGGATGCCCGGAGAGTTGATAGCAGCGTTTGCTCGCCCTACTATTGGTAAAACATGGTTATGTGTTCATGCCGCTGCAAAAGCTATTTTTAATAGGCATAAAACCTTATTAATTTCCACCGAAATGCCTAATAGAGCAATAAATATGAGAATTGATGTTGTATTAGCTAAACTAATGGGGTATGATTTCTCTCATATGGCCTTGAGACATGGTGAGGCTATAGATGAAGAGAAGTATAAAGACTTTTTAGAGAAATCTAATAAAAAAGATTTATTGGTCAGTGACCACATTTCAGGTCAAATGGGGTTTTCTCTTGAGTCTATTGCGAGTTTGGTAAGGAAACATAAACCTGAATTTGTTGTAATTGATGGTGTGTATTTAATTTCCGCTGGAGATTCAAGGTCCCAAGCTTGGGAACAATCACATAGATTATTTTATGGTTTAAAAAATTTAGCAACCTCCATAAATACACCAATTTTGGTTACTACCCAAGCCAATCGAGATGCTTCAGATATGTTTACTCCACCCAAAGCTAATCAAGTTGCTTTTGGAGATGCTTTAATTAGAGCAGCTGATGTTGCCTTGGCAATGTGTCAGGTGGAAGATGAGGATGATAAGAGATTAGTACAGTTCCAAAAATATCGTGATGGAGAAATACCCCAAAATACAACATATATGCAGTGGGGAGTAAATAATGGGGATATAAAAGAATTAGTAGGTTATCAGCCAGCATGGCTAATGATTGAAGAAGACAAATAACAGGAGGTTATTATGGGATTATTAAACTGGTTTTCGGGTAGCGAGGATGATAGCAAGATTGAGGATGATAGCAATATTATTGTAAAATCTGCAAGAAGCAAAGGAAAAAAAAGACCAATCATTGATATCACTGTTGGGGACATACGTAAAGGTATAGTTTCTGATAAAAATGGATATCAAAATGAAGTTGTTCTATTCCTGAGAAAAAACAAAAGGGATAGATAATGGTAGATTGGTACTCTGTATTAACTAAATATGGAGTTGATATACCTTATGAAGAGCAGATGATGATAAGTTGTCCTTTTCATGACGACAGACGAGTTTCATGCTCTATTAATTTAGAAAAAGGTGTATGGATTTGTTTTGCCGGTTGTGGACAGGGTAGCTTGAAAAGTTTTATTTTCAAGTTATCAGGTAAATCATGGGAAGAGTTAAGTTACGAATTAGATGATAATTTAGATGTCGACTCTGTTGAGTTGGACTCTGTTTTTTTAGAGAATGAATTCAAAACTGTTGACGAAGATACTCCCTATGAAGAACCTGAGAATCTTATAGATGTTCCGAATAATCATTGGATATACGGCAGGGGCTTTTCAAGAGAACTAATATCAGAGTGGGGTTGTAAAGTAAATCGCTATTCCGATTTTTTCATTCCTGCGAAAGATTTAGAGAATCAGACCTTGGGGTGGATTTCCAGAAGATTACAAGCTATACCTAAATACTTATTTTCTAAGGGGTTTAAAAAATCACAGACTTTGTTTGGGATTAATCATATTAAAGAAGAGCAAGAACTTTATATAGTAGAGGGTGCCTTGGATTGTATGTGGTTACAACAACATGGTTATGCGAGTGTGGGTATATTGGGTGCTAATTTGTCAAAGAAACAAATTGATTTATTAGCAAAAATAAATCCATCACGTATCATACTAGCTTTAGATAATGATTCTGCAGGTAGAAAGGGTATGAACAAAGCTACACTTGACATTAATGAACGTTTCTTGATATCATATTTAAGACTACCGAAAAATTATAAAGACGTTCAAGAGATTAAACATATAGAAACGTTACATAAGGTATTACAAAATAAAACAATAATCTAAATATAAAGGAGAAAATATATGAGTGGTATATCACGAATTCAACAACAACGAGAGGACTCCAGAAGACCTCAACAACAAGCACAGACTCCCGGTAGAGAGCTTTGGTTTAAAGATGGCGACCAAGCGTTTTTAACTTCAATTGCTACCGGAGCCGAAAATGATAAATATATGGATGAGATAAATCTATATACTTTTAGAATGGGTAATAGATGGATTAACTTACTTAAGCACGAGACAATTGATGATAGTATAGTTCCAGAAGGGACTCGAGCTTCTAATAAATTTACTTTTTGGGCATTTGTACATAAAGTAATACATCTTGATAGATTAAATGATGATTGGGTAGCCGTTGAAGGACCCGGTGGTAAGATGATGTATCGAGAAGATATTAATGATTATAGAATTGTTACGTTAGGCTTTGGACGAAATGACTATGTTTGGGACCAACTTTCTGGTATATATAGTGATTGGGGTGGGCTGGATAAAGGTGTTATTAGAATAAAAAGAAGTGGTGCCGGCTTAGAAACTTCTTATACATTATCTGCAACACCTCAGACTGAAGAAATATCTGCAGATAAAAAAGCTGAGATGTCTGAACTACCTATATTAAAAGATTACTACTTAGAACGATATGGTAAAAATATAGAATTATCACTTGCTGCGGAGACACAATCTGCTCCCTCTACTGAAGAAACTTTGTTTTAAAGAACAATGACAATTGTAACCCCAGACAACGCAGACCGGCAATTACATCTGTTGATGGAACGCTTGGATAAAGATTCTGTTATTGTTGTAGATGTTGAAACTACAGGTTTAGATGTACACGATGGGGATTTTATTTGTGGTATTGGCGTTGCTCAATTAGACAGTAATTTCTCTCAATATTATCCTGTGGCACATAGGCACAACTGTGAGGTTCAGCGTAAGAACAAGAAACAGAAAGAGCTAGAAGAACGACTTATTTGTGATGAGTGGTGTAAAGAGGGCAAGTATCAGAACGTTGATACTGTAGTTATAGAGTCTTTTATCAATATATTGAATGACGAACATTTTGTTAGTACCTTTATTGGGCATAATCTAAAGTTTGATTTACACTTTTTATCTAAACTTGGTTTAAATGTCGCTAATAGAAAACTGATTGACACCTTAGTTATGACTAGAATTACAGAACCTAAATCTGATGGAAACGTTGGTATTGGTTTGACCGCAACTGCTCAAAGAAGGTTCGGTAAAGAGGCTGGTCAGTATGATATTGACCTAAAGACAACCCTGAAACAAAAAAAGTGGGTTGGTAAGATAGGTTGTTTATGTCATGAAGGTGTTGATAAGGATGATAAACCCGTTGACCTTGGACATGGTGGATATGACCGAGCCCCTATAAATCTAGTTGGACCTTATTGTGAACAAGATGTTTTAGTAACAGCTAGGCTTTATACTAATTGTTTAAAAAGGATAACTGAAACAAAGCAAACTCGTATATATGAATTACAATGTCAGTTGACTAAGACTTTGTTTGATATGGAAGGACGTGGTATTGGCATAGACGATTCTTATGCTAGGACGGCTAAAAATGCTATTAAGATTAGGCAAGAATTTGTTGAGAAAGAAATATATACATTGGCGGGTAAAGACTTTGATATTTTAAGTCCTAAACAAGTTGGGGAAGTATTAAATAGTATGGACCCACCTATATATTCTCCTGTAAAGACACCAAAGGGTGAGGAATCTTGGAATGAAGCGGCCTTAATAAATATAGACCATAGAATTGCCGGGTTGATTAGGCAATACAGAAGTCTTGCAAAGCTAATTTCTACTTATTTGGACCCCTATATTAAGAAAGATGTAAAGCATACACAGTTTTACAATTGGGGAACATCTACTGGAAGGCTTTCTAGTCAGAGTCCGAACTTTCAGAACATCCCAAGAAATCACTTTAATCTAAAAGAGCAAAAGTTATCTGAAGAACAGAAGACTAATATAAGAAGTAAAATTGCAGCAATGATTTCTCAAAAAGGTATAGTTGCTATTCAAGAACTTTCAGATGATGTTTTGTCTACTTGGCAATATATTGGTGATGAATCATTTGACCCTAATAATGATAACTTAGTATCAATTAGACACTTGTTTGTCCCACGTAAAGGATATAGATTAGTTGGATTTGATTATCAGCAAATGGAAGTACGTGTCTTTATGTCCTACTTTAGGAACAAGATTATTGATGAGATACTAAACAAAGATGATGTAGACTTTCATAGTGAGGCAGCGAAGCTTGCTTTTGGGGTGGATGAGTCACATGAACGATTCAAAGAGTTTAGGCAGTACGCTAAGGCGGTAACTTTTGGTACTATTTACGGTATAGGTAACAAGAAGTTAGCTCAACAGCTAAGTACTACACCGGAAGAGGCTGGAAAATTTAAGAAGCAATACTTTCAAGGAATGAAAGGTTCTAAGGAGTGGTTTGATAAAGTGGTGGCTACAGCCGGACGAGGAGACAATTTGATGAATCGTTATGGGCGGGTATACAGTATTGACCCTAGATTTGCATACAAAGGTGTAAATTACATGGTACAAGGTACTAGTGCTGACTTATTGACAGAAAGAATGATAGAGGTAGACAAATACCTTGTAGATAAGAAAAGCCATATATTAGTACAGGTTCATGATGAAATTATATGTGAGATACATGAATCTGAGTTAGATAGTATTCCTTATGAGATACAAGGTTTATTAGAGCAGAACTCTAAAGATATACCTTTGAAAGTGGACATGGAAATCTTTAGTCCTTCTTGGGCAATTAAAAAAGAATTGAAACCTATGCCCGCAGGAGATTATATTGACTGGGACTAAAAAACTGATAGTATATAAATAACATGGGAAAATATAACGAAGACAAAATAATAAAAGAAATCACTGAGTATGTGGAACACACATATGACCAGCATTACAGCGAGGGTGAAGTTCAGACATTAGACTTTATAGCAGCTTGTGGAGATGCTAAGGCTTTCTGCAGGGGCAACATTCTAAAGTATGCTTCACGTTATGATAAAAAAGGAACACCTAGAAAAGATATACTAAAGATAATACACTATGCGATGTTACTATTGCATTTTAATGCCAAAGAAGAATGATGCAAAAAATCCCCTTCACAAAAGAAATGATTACACGTGCTAGAGATAGAGCTAAAGAAATGGGCTCTATAAATAATTCTATAACAAAAGGTGAAGGGAACTTAGCAGGATTTTTAGGGGAAGAAACTTTCTGTGCCTACACAGGAGCCTCTATTGTAGTAGATAACAATAAGTATGATTATGATGTGGTGTTAGATAATAAAAAAATTGAAGTAAAGACTAA
>Ga0209337_1002003_pt1 | contig 15031 bp, 16 predicted proteins | sample LinPmetageLP53_FD_184044 | JGI IMG/M metagenome (GOLD analysis project Ga0209337, IMG submission 184044) | Marine viral communities from the Pacific Ocean - LP-53 (SPAdes) (version 2) | ecosystem: Environmental > Aquatic > Marine > Oceanic | place: Pacific Ocean | collected 2010-02-08
AGGCATGGGACAGATAGTTACTTACTCTATTCGTGATGAGTCTATGCATGTTGAAGCTATGACTAAATTGTTTAGAGAATTTATACAAGAAAACATAGAGATATGGACTGATGATTTTAAAGCAGAACTATATCAAATATGTAGAGAGATGGTAGAGCTTGAAGACAAGTTTCTTGATTTAGTGTTTGAGATGGGAGACCTACAAGGTCTTACTAAAAAAGATATGTATGCTTATAACAGATACATTGCTGATAGAAGATTACTTCAACTAGGTCTTAAAACAAACTATGACCAGAAAGAAAATCCTCTAGGTTGGATTGATGAGGTTATGGGTGTAGAACACCAGAACTTCTTTGAAGGAAGAGCTACCACTTATATGAAAGCAGGGCTTCGTGGTAAACAAGATGGAATTAACTTTGCAAATTTAAAGGAATCAAATGATTAATAAGAACGAAGCCAACCTAGTTAGTTTTAAAATACTGCTAACTAGAGACAATAAAATAGTAACAGAATTTAGTATGTTACCAGAGAAAGAAGTTGATAAACTTTTTCCTAGAGAAGAAGGATATTTAATTAAAAGTATTTTAAAACATGGTAAAGATAAGATGGGTGGATTACATTCTTATTTTCAAAGAGAACTTGAGGCTATAGAATAGTATATATTTCTATGCTCTTTTCTTTTCCTTTGACATGTATAGGATTTAATGGTTGTAGAGGCATGGTGCTGTGTATCGCAGTATTGTGTCCTACTACTATATCCTCTCCTACTTCCTTTGTAGAACTCTCCAGCCTAGCTGCAAGATTTACCGCGTCCCCTATAGCAGTATAATCAAACCTTGTATCGCTTCCCATATTACCTATCACAGCTTCTCCTGTATTTATACCAATACCTATTTCAATTCCTAAACCTGCTTCTTTCATGTTCTTCTTTATTTCTATAGCAGTTAGTATAGCTTTGTTTTCGTGGTCATCTAGGTCAATAGGTGCATTAAATATAGCCATCATTGCATCCCCAATATATTTATCTACCATACCGTCATACTTTTTAACAGCATTCGCTTGAATTGTCAAGGCTTTATTCATTATTTCTGCTACTTGTTCAGGCTCTAGTCTTTCCGATAAGCTTGTAAATCCTCTAACGTCTGTAAATAAAAACGTACAACGTCTTCGTTCTCCGCCTAACTTCAGCAAACTGGGGTCATCTTGCAATCTTTTAACTTGTTTAGGGTCTAGGTAATGCTCAAACTGTTTCTTAATTTGTTGCCTTAACTTGAACTGAGTTCTAAAGTTTAGATAGAATTGTAAGGTAGCAATAAGTGTCATACTTATTAAAGTCCAAGTAACATCTATCAATATATTTTTCTGTATAATGCTATATCCAAAGTATGCGATTGCTGACATTAAAACACCAACTGATACTACGCCCCATGTTATACCCAAACGGCTTATTAGAAGAGCTGTGAGGAAGCCTGAGAAGCATAATAATAGTAGCTCTACGAACAGTCTATAATCTGGTATTTGAGGAGTGTCCATTAGCATACTTTCTGACAAAGCTGCTTGAATTTTATGAGGCTCTAAGAGTCCGACAGGAGTTGCAAGTTGAGGAGATATTCCCTTTGCAGTAAAGCCTACAAATACAAATGTAGATTCTACCTTATGTAATTCATCTAAAGTTATTTCTGGTGTATCTACCCAGCTAATCCATTTACGTCCAAGGCTATCTGTAGAAACGGGAGGGATGCCTCTTACTCTAACCTGTTCAATTCCATTCTGATTTGTAACAATCTGATAAGTCTGACCACCTCCTAGTATTTTTAAAACTTCTGTTCCAAACGAAGCTACCCACCCGTTATCTGTTTGCTGTAGTAAAGGTATACGCCTTACTAAATTATCTACATCTACTGGAGCAGATATAGCACCTTGACTTGCAGACTGTTTAAACGTCCTTATGTTCTCTAAGAATCCTTGAGCCTTTGGTAATGATACTATTGGTCCTTTGATAACTGTGCCTACAGTAGCAGGATAATTACCGTTGTTTATTTCTGGCATAGCTATAACACTTGCAGAGCTTTGTAAAGCTTTTGCAAACTCGTCATCTCCACCCATCCTATCTGCATGTGGAAATAACATAACCCACCCAACACCATAAGCACCAGCTTCTATTATTTGATTGTGAATGTGTGCTAAGTCTTGACGAGGCAGGGGATATCCTCCCATATCGTCTAGGTCTTTTTCGGTAATGTTAAGGATTGTAAAGTGTCCGGTAGAAATTTGTTCAGGTACAAGAGCATCAAATGTTTTGAGTCTTAGTACCTCAAGTGGTACACTGTTGAAGAGGAGAGGTAAGGTAAGTAGAGTTAGTAATGTAATTGCCCACTTCATGTTATACTCTTACGTCTATTAGAATACCAAGTCTTGTTAAAGGAAAACCATATTTTTTTCTTATAAAATTTTTATACATTACTTAGTCTCCTTGTGTAATTTTAATAGTAGAGTCACCCCCACCATTCACAGCTATCTGCGTACTCTTACCGTTTTGTATTAAGATAACAGTATATGAATTGTTTCTATCTAAATCTAAACGTACTGTATCTTCTAAAGATTTAAAGAAAGTTAAAAGATTATCAGTTAAGAAAGTATTTATTTGCGTGTTAGAATCAAAACCAACTTGAGTTCCTTTTAAATCTATGTCAGTTTTTAATAATGTTTCTGTCTGGTCTAACTCATTTATATCTTCTATAATATCTAACAAGTCTTCAAGAAAGTTTACATCAAGATAATTAATATCTAACTCTGTAAACTCTAAATCATCTTCAGCAAGATAATCTATTTCTAAATCATCAAACTCAAGGAAATCAACATCAAGAATATTAGCACTACTCCCTCCATCCTGTCTTTCATTTTCTTTTATTTCTCTTGGTGCATTTACAATTAACATATTATCAATTAACTCTAGGGTTAAGTCAAGGATAACAGGCTTTGTAGGCTTGGATTCATACATTGAAACTGTAGTAGCTTGATAAGGTTTATTAAGAACTACTTGTCCCATAGCTGTTGCAACAACAATCTCCCCACTAGGAAGACCGTCATCGTCTGGTAATAATATAACTAAACTACGCCCCAGCTCATCTACAGTTACAGTAAAATCTGTACCACGAATACCAATCGTAGCACTAGGAGTATTGATAATTATATTTTCTTTATCTATTGTAGCTAATTTACCAGTAATAAACCTTGCAGTTCCACTAGCAAATTGTAAAGCCATTTTAGACTTAGATGGGTCAGGGTCATAGATAAATTCATCTATGATTAATTCAGAATGCTCAGTCAATCTAACTTGGCTGTCATCTAAAAAAGTAATGCCCAATCTCCCATTAGAAGTTTGGACATTATCGTAACTATTTATATCTAGTTTTATGGATGCTTTGTAGGTCTGGTCTCTTACAACTCTACCTACTCCGTTTAGTTCAGTTATGTTACCAATATTAGCAACCGACTGCACTTCCCCCATCATTCTGGATGACACAGATAGTACCACCAGAACCAGTAGACAATATTTTAAGCCAGTCATTATCAAGTGTACTCATTTGGTTTATATTAAAAGTTCTACTGCTTCCTGTTTGGTCAAGATAAAAATATCCACCAGCATAACCTTGTCCGTCAAAGTTTATTGTGTTAGAATCTCCATCCACATCCATGTAGTTTACAGCACCGTCATAATCTATATCAGCATTGATTACGTTACCGTCCCCATTAATAATCCAATCCAAGTCTGTATTACTTGCCATAGAAGACGTAGCTAAATCAAGTGTAAAAGTATTTGTACTTCCAGTAACATCTACATTAACATCAGAGCCATCAGCTCCGTATGTATTAGTAGGGTCTACTTGGATAGTAAAATTATTTGTGCTTCCGTCAAACTCAAAAAAACCTACAAAGTTATCAGCAGTAATATCTCCTAAGAATTTATTAGTACTTCCTATTTGATTTACGTCAAGCGTCATTGAAGAGCCGTCTAAATCTAGCGGTGTCATTGAACCAGCAGAAGATAATAATCCTCCTATCAAGTTAGCCGAACCTAATTGTTCTAAATCTAGATTAGCAGTAGCTCCAGATTGCTCTACATATATCTCGTTATCAGCCCCGTATGCTACTGATACATTCATCAGTGCAATCAGGCTCATTAATTTTAATGTTTTCATATTCCCAATAGCCTCTCTCTATTCCTATATTTATTATATTTAAAACCCCTGTCTCTATTGCTTTTTGTAATGCTATAGAAACACTCTCATTCTCAGCTACACCACCTTCTATCTCTACCAGCTCTGTTTGCTGCTCAATAAAACGAAATATATCTTGAGAAATACTTGTGGATAAAATGCTTTTAGAAACTAATGTTTCCATTAACACTTCCCCAGTTGATACAGATATTAACCTCAAAGAAATTGTTACTATATCTTCTCTGTACTGTTTACTATTACCTATCCCTAAGTACCTAGCACCAGCACCCCCAGACCTAAGATTAGCTTCGTAACTAACCACTCCACCTTGAACTAATAACCCAGCAAAAAGCAAAGGCTGCATTTTGTTTTCTTCTTCAAACTCTTTACGAGTACTTCTAATAAGTTGTCTTTCTTTTGTAAGGTCATCTAAACCTACACGTTCTACAACTCTAAAAAATTCTCCACCTGCAGTATGTTTAAACGCCCTAATAAGAAATGCTTCGGGTGCTTGTGTAATAGCTGTACTAAATAAAGCAAAAGTGCTATTACTTCTACGTTGACCTGTCAAGTCTCTAAAGCTATTAGGGTATATAGCTATCGTAGGTTTAATCTTTGCAGCTGGTAAAGTTTTTAATTCTTCTGATTGTAAGTCTAGTATTGAACTAGGTTTTATATTTTGCGTTAATACTAAATCCTGATTCTCATTTAAAACTGCACAACTAGAACATAAAACTACCAACAGGCAAAGAAATAGTCGTTGAATTACCATCACTGTCCGTTATAATTAAAGTTATTATTCCATCGACAACACTATATTCTATCCGGTTGCCTTCTAGTTCTAGTACTCCACTATCGCTTGGAGTTTCACCAAATAAATTTTCTACTAGCTGTCTTGAAAGTTGAGCATAAATTCTAGATTCTAGGTTTCTAATAAATCTAGCTAAAGTAGTATTCTCTTTGTCTCTTTTTATCTGGTCTTGTAAAGCTTTTATCTCTGCCTTAAGAGCTTCTTTACGATTAAACTCTTGATTTTGTATAGTAAGATAATGTGATGAAGTTCCTGTGCCGTTAAAGCTAGGGCTTTTAAATTTAAATACTACTTCATCTGCTAGTGAATTTATTGAAAAAAATACAACAAACAAACACCAAAATGAAATGCAGAACCAACAGTTCCGTATTGTCTTTTCGCTTCTAAATGTCGGTCTCAGTTTCATGTTCAAAATATCCATCCAATTATTATGTTAATTCCTATTAGTAATCCTACTATAATATTTATACCTACAATGCAGGTTCTTATTATAGCTATTGTGTCTTCGTGTTTTACAGTATCTTCGTAGCTAAATGAGCCTAAAGCGTGTTTCCAAATTGTCCAAAACTTATTCATTTGAATTCTTTTAGTTTAAAGAAGCAGAGAGTTTACCCAAAACATAACAAGCATAAGCCCGAACACTGTTGCTTGTACTATAGAAGCTATTGTAATTTGTTTCATAGGATGAACATATACAATTTTTTCTATCCAAGTTTCACTAGGAGCAAGATTAACTACTTGTAATATTTTTTTATTAGTCTTTTCGCTGGTCATCTCTGTCTGCTTTTGCTATCTTGTCTATGTTAATTAACTGTGGTACACCTAGTATTGTTTTAATCATAGTGTCTTGTCTTATAATTTCATTATCAAGACTACGTATTCTATCTATTAAAGCAACTAATATTCCGTGCTGTGAATCTAGCTTTCCGCCTAGCCTTTCTTCTAGATTGGTTAAAGATATATTAAGCTTGTCATCAAGAGTATCAAGCTTAGATTCCATACCATCAATTATTCTATTGATAAGTTTCCAGACAAACATTCCTAGTCCTAAAGCCGCTGCTATAGGAAAACCTAGTTCTGTTATGACTGATACTACATCCATTAGTCTTTTTGTGTGTTAGAAGCTCCAAAGTAAAAAGAAATAACAGCACTAGCCAAGCCACCAAGATAACCCAGTACTAAGTTTATAAGAGCTTCAGAGTTTTGTTCTGGTGGTTGTAGAGTAACAAGGAATATATATCCCATAAATCCACCCACAACAGTTATGCCCATTATACGAGCTGTCCAATCCTTACTAAACTTACCTCTAGCATCTTGTTTGTCTGCTGTTTCTAAAGCAAATACATCTACTTCTAGTTCTTTCATCTGTACTTCGAAATCGTTCTCAGCCTTTTTAAGTTCTAGCATTTGTTCTGGGGTTGCATCTGCTATGGCTTTTTCTATAGCCTTTGGAGTATTAGGAACACCTAACACCTCAGCAATCATATTTGCTGCCATTCCGCCCATTGGTCCGCCAAGAGCAGTGCCCAGTGTAGGAGCTACAGCCCCAACTATATTTTTTAATAAACCCTTCATTCACTTTCTCCGTATATTGTTCCCATTAAATCCTCAAATAAAATTCTAAAGTCTTCTAAAGACACAAAGCCCATATCATTTCTTCCTTGAAATAAACAATATTGTCTGTAACAACTTTCTAAGTTTTCTTCAGAATACAGAAGCATTAGACTGCTCCATTACAGTTTTTTGTAGCTCTATACTGCGTCTACCTACTTGTTTAAACCATCTGCTGTCTTCCATCTGCCTAGACATTTCTGCCCAATTATATTCTCTACAAGCTTTTAACATATTTTTAAACTTTGAAAGTCTTGTACCACCTAGATTAAAACACATATTTACTAACACGTGTTGTATGTTTTCTGGTAATCCATAAAATCCTTCTTCTGTTCCAAACACATGTATAGCCTCAGCCAAGTGTTTGTTGAAATCATCTTCATAGTACATGTCAACTACTTCTTGAGTAACAGGTGTACCAACTTCCCAATCGTATTCAGGGTCATTGGGTTGACACAGGTGTCCAACTCCTAAAGTTTTATATCCTAGACTATCTTCATATATTTCAAGGACTTCGCCTTCGTGTCTTTTAATTTGTTCTTTACATAACTCTATGTTCATTTTATCAATCCTAACTCAATGAGTTGTTTTTTAATTCCTGCGTTGTCTGAGTAAGACTGCCCTGTAAATTTGTCTGTCCTATCTATTGCGTTATCTTCTGTATAAGGTACATCGTCTTTGCCCTTTACTATACCGCCTTCTGAGTAAGTAGGTCTAGCTATAATGTCTTTATCTTTTATTTTAGCTGCTTCATAAATATTACTATCTAATCCTATTGCTTCTCCTACTCCTTCTCGTCTAGTAACTTCTTTAGCAAAAGGTATTATATTTTCAACAACTTCTACTGTACCCTCTCTAGGTTTACCAGTTACTAAATCAATCCCTCCAGATATTAAATCTTGTAATAACCCTACAATAGGATATATATTTTCTATAGCACTAGATTGTACATATCTAATATTTTGAACAGCTTTATCTATCCACCAAGGAACATTACCTGAAAACATAACTGTATCACCAATCATTTTTTTAAAATTTTCTTCGTTTTCAAAAGGTTTACCCATTTCATCTCTATATTTTTTATTAGGATTCATTCCTATTTGAGCTTGTCTTATAGTTGCATACATGGGTAAACTTGCCATTATTAACAAAGCTAATTTAGCATCTCCATCTTCCATCCTCCGAACTAATCCGTTTGTTTGTTGTGCTTTACCCTGTGCCCAAGATAAAAAACTACCCGCAAATTTAATCATAGGGTCATTAGATTGAGAAAACAATCTTCTGTTTCCTATTTCTGGAACAATAGCGTCTCTAGCAGAAGCCTTTCTTCCTGCTCTTTCTAACAATATTTTACCTGTAGTATCAGCATAAGCATCGTCCATACTTTTAAATTTACCTAAGTATTTAACATTTTCTACACTTAATCCTAGTTCGCTTAATTCTCTTTTTCTTGCTGTACTAAATTTTGTTTTTTTACCAAGGTCAAAAGCTCTAAACGAACCTGCATCAAATGCAAACTCTCTAGCATACCTAGTAATACGACCTAGCTGCACAGTTTCAAAAAATCTTTCTTGTAATTGTAAAAGTCTTTTTTGATTTTGTGTAGTTCCTGACATTCCAAAATCACTAAGTTCTCTTTGAAGAGCACCATTATATCTTCTATTTTTAAATTCTCTTCCAAATAAACCATCATAATCATCAGAGGTTCTTTGTGCTAAAGAGGCAGAAGGTTTATTAGCAGTTAATCCTCTTTGTCTTATTTGTAAAGTAAAAGAGTTCCAAGCTGCACTGTACCCACTATTGTTCATTACCTGAATAGTATCGCCTATAGACGGAAGTGCAACTTTTGTTAATTTTGTAGTGGCTAATAAAGTTTGTAAAGCTAGTACAGTAGTTTTAAGACCTTCTCCGCCTCTTGCAGAATCTATTCCGTGAACCTTAAAAAGAGAATTAACAGTATTTGATACTTGTTTCATATCAGTTTCGACTAAATTTATTAAACCTTTATTAGCTGTAATATCTCCAAACTGACTGTAATAAGTTTTAATATCTTGAAATACTTTTTTTAATCCTTGTCCATTTGCACCAAACCTTCTAGCAAACTCTGCTACCGGCACGGTATTTTCAAAAAGTTGAATATTAGTATACTCAGGGTCTTGTATAAATAATTTCTTAGCGGCTGCTCTAGCTTCTTGGTCATACAAAGTTCTTTCGTTTTGAAAAAATCTAGCATTACTAATAATAGTGTTTCCCTTAGAACTATCTAAAGTGCCTTTAACAGATTTTGTTATTTGTTTTTCTATTTCATTTGAATCTATAATTGCCTGTCTTCTAATATTATCAGATTTATTTAAATAATTTTCTGCAGTTTTTCTAGCTTTTTCATCTGTTATTTTTCTAGGATTTGTAGGATTATTTAAAGCTTGTATTTTAAAAGAACCTGCAAGTATTTCAATAGCTTCTTCTCTACCTAATGCTTTAACAGCGTCTTCATCTATAATTTGAGTAAGACCATAAGCCTCTTGTTTTCTATACAAAACTCCTGTTTTAGAAACATATTTTTCAAAAGATTTATTTAAAGCAATTAATTTATTAGCCATCTCTAAAGCTTCTTTATTTTCTAAATCTCCTTTTTCTAAAAAAGTAAACTTAGAAGTAGGCGGCATATCTTTCTGTTGTACTATTCTACCTGCTGTCATTACAGTAACATCATCTGCAAGACCAGTGATATCATATAAAGCTTTTCTATAAAAATCTTGACTAATCTGTGTTAAAGACTCTACTGACTCTCCTACAACATCGTCAGCTGCAAGTCGAGTTGTATGAATTTTTAACGTGTCTCTTGTAAAGTTTTGAACAGGAGTACTCATAGCCATTCCTTTCATAGCATTACCACCAGCTAATAATTGTTTTAAATAAGTCCTAAAATTTCTTCTAACAATTTTTTCAGACTCATCTTTAAAAGCGGATAATATACTAGGTTTTATTTTATAAGAACTGTTTTCTATTCTTTTACCCATAAAACCTAAAACAGCTCCAGTAATAATCATGTTATTTAAAGCATCATCATCTGCACCATCTGAAGCAATTAATGCAATACTACCTCCAATTCCTGCACCCATAAGTGGACGAACTGTTTCGTGTAACATAGCTCTTACTAAATTACTTCCTATAGTTCCCTCAAGAACACCTGCTTTCTGAGCCTGTATTAAAGAATTAAAACCTACGTTTGCAATATTTGTAGGAGTTTTTACAAACAAAAGGTCATCTATTTCTTTTTGAACTACTGGTAATTGTTTTTGATAATCTAATAATTCTTTTTTCTTTTTTATAACATCAAGTTGTGATAATTTTATTGTTCTAGAAGGGCTTGATATTTTACCATCTAAACTAAACGGAAGATTTCCTTGTATAATATTAGCTTGTTTTATATCTTCTAATTTTTTTAAATTACTACTAGATTTTAATTCATCTGTCAATCTACGAATTTCACTAAAAATTAAATCTTTTTCAGTATATTTTTGACCTAGAAACCCAACATCATCTTTAAAAGAATTAATAAAAGGCATACTAATAGTATATGTTTCTTCTGAAATTTCTTGTAGTGCGTCTTGTATTTCTTTAGGTAGCGGTCCTACCATGGGCAAATCAGTATTTTTTAAATCTTGTAATATTTTATTTCCTTTAGAATCTATAGTTAAAACTTTTTCAGGATTATTTTTTATATTCAATCTTCGTGCTATTACATCTCCTAGACCAGAACTTGCTCCTCCTAGTACAGCACTAAGACCTACATATCCTAAACTAACATCTCCATGTAAAGTTTTTTCACGTAGTGCTGCGTCTGTAGAAGCTACAACAGCTCCAGTAGTCATACTAGCTATCTTACCAGCCTTAGCAACTTTAGCCCAAGGAATAAAAAAAGTAACTGGGTCTGCAACAGCAGTTCCCATTCTTCCACTCATTACTGTTAAATCTTCTTTTTTTCCCCTAAACTCCGGATAGTCTTTTAATATTTTTTCTTGTCTTTCATTTTCTATTCTTTTTACAGCTTCATTAAAAGTTTCGTTAGGTGAAATAGCAGCTGCTCCAGCTTTTAAAAGTCTAAAAGCACTACCTGCAATCATAGGCTCTTGTCTAGCACCATATTGTATTTTTCTAGTTGTGCTTATTTCTTCTCCTAATTTAGTATAGTCAATGTTTTCATCATCTTCTATATTTTTAAAATTATTAAAAAATTTATTGTCTACAGCTACGCTATTTTCTGGAACAACAAATTCTTCAGACTTTGTTTCTAAATTAATTTCTTGAGTTTGTTGTATAGATTTTAAAAGTTCTTCTTCTTTTTTTCTTTTTTCTTCTTCTTCTCTTTTCTTTTTTTCTTCTTCTGTTTCAGGAACATTTAAAGATTCTATATTTTTAAATTTATTAAAAAAATCGTTGTCTACTTGTACTTGCATTTAACCTGCTCCATAAGGTAGATTTCCAGTCAATCCTCCACGAACTCCGGGGTTTTTACTAAATATAGAAGGAATATTATCTTCTTCATTAGCATAAGTATCATTTACAAAAGTTTCTAAATAATCAACAAGGTCTGGATAAACAGTTTCAAAATTATTTTTATATAATTTTAATTCGTTTAATGCTTTTTCTTTAGTTAAACCTTTAAAAGTGTTTACAATAGCACCAGCTTTTTTTGTTTCAACTTCTCCGGTTTCTGGATTAAATACCTCAATATCAGTTTGCAAATTAAAAGAAGAACCTTCATTACGAGGCTTAGGAAGAACTTCTTTGATTGCTAAATCTACAAAATATTCAGCGTCTTTAACATCAGTAGTGTCTGGGTCTGCTTCATATGCTACTTGTAAATCTCTTGAAACTGTAAGAACATCATTGTAGAAAATTGTTGCTGCTTGTTGAGAGTCATTTTTTGCAATAGATTCATATATTTTTCTAACAGTTTGCTCTTCTTTTCCGTCATATGTATACCTATATTCATTTAATAAACTCTCTTGTCTTCTAATATTATCTTCAGATATAGCTTTTCCAAAAGAAGTAGCATGACTAGTTATAGGTTTTACAGAAGTAGTTCCTTCAGGCATAAAAGATTTAATTTCTTCTTCTGACATAGGTTGATACTTAGATGAAGCCTCTGATAAACTTACATTTTTTTCTAATAAATTAGCTTGTTTAAACTCAGTCATAAGCTGTTTTCTTTCTTCAGCAGATAGTCCTCCTGCAGTCATTATAGATTCTCCATCTAACATAGTAGTAGTTTGCATATCTGGTTTTTTATTTATACCTACTTGAGAAAGTAAATAGCCTCCAATGCTATCTCTTTTAGAAATTGTAGAAGCACTTTTTTCTAGTTTATCACGAAGAGTTTTAACGTATGCAGTTTTAGAAGCAGTTCTTCCAGTACTAGGAATATTTTTAAAGTTTTTATAAACTTCTAATTTTTCTTCATAAGCTTTTAAATCATCTTGAATTTTAGAATCTACATTTTGTTTAAACTTAATCATGTCTTTAGGCTTTGTACCACCTAAATCTCTATCTATATATGTTTTATATAATTCTTCTTTATAAGCGTCTTTCCAATTACCACCACCAGCTATTCCTTTAGAGTTCATTAAAGTGTTATGTTTATCCCAAAAACCAACTCCCTTTTCAAATTGATTAGCCCGTTGATTTAAAACTCCTTGATTACTAGCCCAAAATTCATTAGCTCTTTCTTTAGCTTTTTTCCTAAGAATAGCATTTCCTACTTGTACTCCAAGCATTACACCTGTAAAAAGTTTAGCTCGTTTTTCTTGCTTTTTACGCTTTGATTTTGCTTGACTTAGAAGGGATTCTCCTAGTGTTTCAATAGACATTATTCTTCTCCTTTACCTAATAAACTTTTAGGCTGTACATCTTCTTTTGGTTTTTCTAATAAACTTTTTTGTTTAGGAGCTTCAAAGTTTTCAAGTTTATCTTCTATAACTTTAGGTAGTACTCCTGCCTTAGCTTTTGGAACTATTCTTTCTTGTGCAATTTCCATAGCTTTTTCTATTCCTTCTAACTGTAAACCTTCATCATCGTCACCGTCTTCTTTTTCTTCATCTTGATATGTAATGTAATCGTGAATACCAGCTTTTTCAGCTAGACCAATTAACATATACATAACAGGTTCTATTAATAAAACCATTAAATCAGGATTCCACATTCCTTTTTGAAAACCATCTCTAAGAATTATTTGAGCTACGTTACCTATTGGTAAATCATTTCTAATTAAATCCATAAGAGAATGATAAGCTTCTGGTTGAGTAATTTCTAAAAATATAGCGTCTTGTGCTGGTTCTAATTCTACATACTGAGTTGGTCCTTCCCAAGGAAAAGGAGTTTCAGGATTATTAGTAAGTGACGAGCCGGGAACAGGTCTACCACTAGTAGATAAATATTCTAATCCTTCTTGATTAGTTCCTTGTTGCATCATATTTTCTTCCATTATCTAGCACCTTGCATATAGTTTAACCAAACATCATCTCCAAAAGAAGTTTGTGTTTGAATAGCATGATTCATATTAGCATACAAACCTCCAGAGTTTGACAACATAGTATTTTGATTTGCTAGTTGAGAAATATCTGTTTCGTTATATTTAGTATAAGCTTGTTGTGGACCTAAGCTTAAAAAATCTGTAAGGACTTGATTAGAACCTTGTGGATAGTCTATTGTTGGGTTAATAGTATTATCTATTTTAGTAGCTAAAGAAGTTCCTACTTGACCTATAACTTTATCTTGAACTTTTTCTTTAGCTTTTTCAAAAAATGTTTTTTCAGCTGCTTCTTCAACAACCTTGTCTCCTAGTATAGCTTCCGGAGTTACGTTTTGAGCTATTTGTTGTTCCATAGTTAAAGGATTTGCTACACTTTCTGCAGCTTTTTCAGCTATATTAGTAGTAAAATCAAACTCTTTCATATCCGGAGCATTCTTAATAAGGTCAGAAGGGTCTGCTTGAATACCAAACATTTCTTGAGCTTTAGTTTTAATTGTTTTAAATCCGTCACCTATAGCACCTGTAATAGTATTATATGCTCCTTGAATTTTAGTAGCTCCCCAATGTACACCTTGCATTAATTTACCAGCTGCTTTAGCAAATAAGTTTGAACTTTTAGCTAACCCACTTGCAACAGTTCCAAAGCTTCCCATACTAAATGCAGTGCCTGTTAAGCCTTGCCAGACCGCACCTGCAGCCCAAGGCATGATAAATCCCATAGCAATTTGTCCAACTATTCCAAGTTTAGCAAAAGGTTTCATAATTTTACCCATTACTTTTTTAATACCTTTACCTATTTTTTTTATAGCTTTACCAATTTGCTTTGCTTTTTTTCTTAGCCATCCCATAATATTCTCCTTTTACTTATCCGCCAAATAATGATTTAATTAAATTACCAACAGAACTTACGTTACTGCTCCAGTTTTCTGCAGACCCACCTTCATTAGCTATTGCTTGTGCATAAAGTTGAGCCTTTCTATTTTCTTCATTTTCACCTGACTGCCATGTATAGTTAGCTTCGTCTCTTAATTGTTGCCATAAAAATGATTGAGCTTGACTACTTGTATTGTAAACCATTTCTGCATTTTTCATAGCCACTTGGTTTGCAGCAGCAGTATTAATAGTATTTGCTTGTCGTCTCCAAGCTACATTAGATTGTTCTACAGCTTGAGCATTCTGAGCATTCCACTGGTCTCTAGCAAACTCTTGAGAAGAATTAAATTGATTAATGTTGTTTACCATACTAGCATTTGCTTTTTCTAAATCAGCACCTACTTGAAACTCCATAGCTTTCTGAGCATTCTTTTGTTGAGTATTAAACTGTTCCATTGCATTTGCTTGTTGAGTATTATTCATTTCAACCTGTGAAGCTAGTCCAGTCATAAACTGTTCTGTTTGATTTTCACTAGCAGCATTAAATTGTTTAGATGCATTATCAGCAGCTTGATTACTTAATATTCTTTGTTGTTCTTGTTGAGCTGTTAGCATATTAGCTTGTTGCTCATTACTAAGATTAGCCATATCCATTTGTAAAAAGTTTCTAGCATTTTCTGCAGCTAGTCTTTCTTGAGTAGATAAGTTTGCTAAGTCTAAAGATGCTTGTGCTGTAGCATTTTGCATAATAGATTGTTGTCTAGCGTCCATATTAGTTATCTGTACAGTCTGCATAAACTTACTGTCGGCTAAAGCTTTTTGCTGGTCAGCATTAAAGTTTGCCATATCCATATTAGCATTGACCTGTGCATTGTTCATTGCAGCTTGTTGGTCATTACTAAGTTCTGCTAGTCCTAACTGTTGTGCTAACTGTGCGTTAGTTTGAGCAGCACTAATCTTTTTATTATAGTTAGCTAATTC
>Ga0209337_1002005_pt1 | contig 15031 bp, 30 predicted proteins | sample LinPmetageLP53_FD_184044 | JGI IMG/M metagenome (GOLD analysis project Ga0209337, IMG submission 184044) | Marine viral communities from the Pacific Ocean - LP-53 (SPAdes) (version 2) | ecosystem: Environmental > Aquatic > Marine > Oceanic | place: Pacific Ocean | collected 2010-02-08
GAAGAAGATCAAGTCAAGAAGGATAAGACCATCGAAGATCTCCATGGAGTATTAGTAGCAGCTAAGTAAGATATGAACACAGAAGCATTTATGAAACGATTATTGATCATAGCAGTTGTTGTAATTGTATGCATGCAGTTTAATGTAAGCAGCAATACAACAGAAGTTAATAAACCACCAGAAGCAACCTTCTACGTTATCGATGCATCATACATCGATCATTCAGGTAAATATGACGATTGTGTTGAGTATGCTAACAGCTACAAAAATCATCATGATTATGTGGTAGTAACTGCTATGAATATTGAGAGAGATACAGCAGAGTAGATAAGGAACTACGATATAATAAATCTAACAACAATAAACTAATGAAACTACGAATTCAATTCAATAACAAGGCTGCTCTAAATGCAGCAGAGACATACCTTATTAATCAGAATGCTCCGTTCAGGAATTCATCGATTGATAAGGTATTTGAGCTACAGTTCTTTACAGAAAGATGGCTTAAAAGATCAGTAACAGAACTTAATACTCTATTCAGTGATAGGAGTAATCAAACATCAGAACTAGACTATAAACTAACAGCAACCGTATAATAATGAACCCACATCTAAAAGCAATTAAGAAGAAGCATCAGGCCCTGAGAGATATCGCTAGAGCAGACCTTGAGACATATCTAACTAATCAAGTAGCTATCGGAGAGCATTCCGATCTAGGGGCTGAAATCGAAAAGAAAGTAGAGGAAATCGCGCATCATGGTGAGGTAGTCGAAACGATCAAGTCGATCAAGCATAGTTAAAGTATTCCAAAAGGAACTCCGATATAATTAGGTATGAAAGAAGATAAAAACTACTTAAAGATGAGACACGGCGGACCTTGGGATAGAGGCAGTGCAGATGCTTACTACAAACGTCCTTTCAAGCCTCATTACTTCATGGGCGATACTTACAGCTCAGAACTTAAAAAAGAGAACGATATGACTGAGAAGCAGGTCGAGGACTATAAGGTAGGGTACGGTAAGTATTCATGGATTCCAGTATCACACGTAACTGCTTAATCGAATGAACTACAACGACGTTACCAAATACATTCATAACCTAATTGAGACTCACTCAGAAGAGAATAAACTAAAGTACGAGAAGTCGATGTTCGAAGTGTTCGACAAGCTTGCGGCAGATATAGAATCCCACTGGGAGCCCACAGGAGACGACGTTAACTTAGTGAGGGAACATATTGCGGTTAGCGTCAAAGATTGGCTAGAATAATGAGAGAGAATAGATGGATCCACTGTAATAATAGAGCAATGAATAAAAGAGAACGTAACGCGATGAAAGCAATTGTAGCCGGGTGTGTAGTATTCTGGGGAAGTATATTTGCCTATCTTATCTTCATTGCATAATTAATAATATCTGATGAAAACATTAATCATAGCAGGCCTCTTAGGAGCAGGAGCAGGTTACATCATTAAGGACGTGACTACAACTAAGGTAGTAGAGGTATCAGTCCCGGTAGTAGAGCGTATCATAACGAATGAAATAGAAGTCATTAAGATACCAGAAGTACAACCCGTGTATGTAAGGCCTCTTCTAGTACCGATGCTCACTAATCCTAATGAAAGGCAAGAAGTTCCCTCAGTCGATTGGGAGTCAGAGCTACTAACAGGAGTAAAGTACTTTGAAGGCTATAAACCTAATACATACAAGTGTTCAGGCGGAAAGCGCACGATAGGTTATGGCTGCACAGATAAACGAGTAGTAGCCATGGGAACAATCACAGAAGAACGTGCTACGACAGAACTACAAAAAGAATTAAGTGATGCTAAATCACAGGTAGATAACATCGTAACCGTTAATCTAACCGATTATCAACGCAATGCCCTCACATCATTCACGTTTAACTGTGGACCATCTAACCTCAAACAACTTGTAGATGGAGTAAACAGACTTAATAATGGTGATTACCGTAGTGTAGAACGCCTACTCCCACAATATAGAAGAGCAGGCGGTAAAATAAGAAAAGGACTTGAACGTAGAAGGCAATGGGAAGTTAGTTTATGGAAAGGTACCCCAGAGATATACGCCTACTCCCACAATATAGAAGAGCAGGCGGTAAAATAAGAAAAGGACTTGAACGTAGAAGGCAATGGGAAGTTAGTTTATGGAAAGGTACCCCAGAGATATAAAAGTATACGGATAATAACAAAAACCATAGAGATAATAACTAAAATGCCTGTAGATACAATGATACCCCATATGATTATAGTAATAGCTGTAGTAACGGTAACAATAGCTATACTAAGAGTATAATACGTAGTAATATAGATAACTCCACGAGAACCAATAGATATACAGTAAATAATAAATAAACACCCATGTATATGTATAGTAGAATAGCCACCGTTGATGTTAAGGAGATAATGAAATATAGGAATACAAAGCAATATAGAGGAATGAAGAAAAATACCGGCAAAACATATCAAGTAATCTCAGATAACGAGGGATACAGACATTATAAGAGAGACGGTTTAACGCATAGAGTAGACGGACCTGCAATCATCTATAGATCAGGAGTAGAGAAGTACTTCGTTGATGATGTAGAGTACTCTGAGTACCAACATAAGAAGTATAAAGAGCTTCATCATGCATATGGTTACCCCGACTACTACGTTGTTGAAGGAGTCTATTATACTGAGGAAGAGCTAGCGTTTGCGAAAGCCGAACAAGAGTCAAGTGACTAAGTTGCACCCTCTAGTAAGGAACATGGTTATACTATATATATGACAGACAACAAATGGTATTTAACCTGGACGCGACTCGATTCGAAAGGTGATACATCAGTGAAGTATTATACGTTCGATACTAAGGATGAGGTAATGAAACAACGTGACGTGTGTGCTGCTGATAAAGAGACTACATGTACTCGGGTGCATTCTAACGTTCATAACTACCAATCTACTATACACTCAGCGTCGCCTTATAAAGGAACCTCCGTATAATCTATTATAGAAAGCGCTTGTAGCTCAGTGGTAAGAGCAGGGGTCTCATAAACCCTTGGTCGCTGGTTCGAGTCCAGCCAGGCGCACCAATTTAACTTATATCATGATTGAACTAGACGTACTCCTCATAACGATTGCCGGCTCGGTACTTATAACGTTACTGCCGTAGTGCTCGACGGCTCGGTAGTCCAATTGGCAGAGACAGCGGACTTAAAATCCGTACAGTGTGGGTTCGAATCCCACCCGAGCTACGGGGCAAAAGGAACTCCAATATAATATAGTTATGAGAACAGCAACATATAAAGCAGTAGCATATGAACACTCTAGTGGTAGTAAGGGCTACCATATGGGTACCGGAGTTGCATTCAGTAACTCTATTAAGAGCGCCATCAAGGCAGCTAAGCATAGAGCATATGGCTCACTAGCACAGGAAGAGAACAAAGCTGAGGATTGTGGCGCTTCAGTACTAGCCACAGTAGAGGTGTTCAGAGGATCAAAGAAGGTCTTCTTCCAATCGTATTAGGAACTCAGATATAATATAAGTATGACAAAGCTAGAAGAGATGATGGAGGCTCATGAGGATGCTATTAAGATGTCTAAGGAATGGGACTGTACATATGAAGAGGCCTTTAGAAAGGTATGGGGGTGTGTATGGTATGATGATGATGGTGAGGTTAGAGATAGACCATCCGAAAGAAAGACCGGCACTCTTCTAACGCCCGGGGGTTGAGAGACGAGCGGGGCCTCTCTGAGAACCCCCCCTCTAGAGACACGGTGCGCTCCAGATTGTTAATATATAGAGGTTAGAAATAAAGCTTTAGCTCCCCATGGCCAACAAAAATTTTTGAGCGCGAAAACCGGAGTCTCTATATACCCCCTCTATAAATACTCTAGTGAACGATTTTGAGATATTGGGATTGCTTTGGGTTACCTCCGTATGTGTGATATCTTTATTATATCTATATAGAGATTTCTAAGACAGCGCCGCAGGCACAAATATTCATACACTGAATTCTGGATACTCTGGTTATCTAAGTATCTAGTATATCTAATATACCACAGTATGTTTAAATATTTGTGAAATTTAGAATGATTAGAATAAATATTAATATGGATTAAGAGATGATTTAGTATATACTAGAGAGTCTCTGATTTCTCTATTATGACTGATTATATAATTAACTACGTTATTTCGACTTTAGAGGCTATTGGCCATATTGCGGCCGCCGTGATACTGAGTATTATAGTACTTCGGAATACCTAGCGGCGGATTTTTTGCTCCTACGGAGTTATATTTTTTATTTGCCTTCGGCATATATGGTGCTATATTAAATAGTAGTATGTCCGTGCTTGGACGTCAAGTTGAGCACCCTACCCGAAGGACACTGAATAGCTGTTATGTTTGAGTCGTGCCTTACATAACGGCTATTTTATTGCAATAATATGCTGTAGTTATAAATAATATTATGGCAATTACAAAGCAACTAACTGGTGCAGTACCTTATCTTTCCGGTGGAGTGGTAACCGATTGGGAGGTCACTATGACTTATACTAACGGGGTATCTGGTGATGCACAATATTATGTATCGGACTTTACTAATAGTGTAAGTCATGATAATGATACATTCAGCTTTGGACTTTCAGCTGAGTCAGCTTGGAATACACAAGCTCAGCTTATAGCGCTTTGCCCTACAGGTCAATGGGATGCAGTATTCGATTCACAAGTAGAGTCTGTTTTTAATCCAGTTGTAGAGCCGCAACCTGACAATTCATACGTACTACCAGACAAAGACTAATGGAACCTTTTTGTTATAACGCAACTGTAGTACGGGTAGTAGATGGTGATACTATTAGATTGGATATTGATCTTGGATTTGATATAGTTCTTAATAATCAGAGTGTACGTCTATATAGAGTCGATACGCCCGAGTGCAGAACTAGAGACCTTAAGGAGAAGGCTGCTGGCTTGTTGGCTAAGAGTGTTGTTAAGGGATTCGTAGATCAAGGTTCAAAGGTAGTTATTAAAACGTCTCTCGATACTAAAGGTAAGTTTGGGAGGTTATTAGGCACCATTATAACTGATAATGGTGTTAATATTAACGAGCATCTTATTGATAACAATTATGCAGTTGAGTATTATGGACAATCAAAAGATGATGTTACTAACTTACACCAAGAAAACTACAACGAATTAGTTGAACGAGGTGAATTAGAAGCTATCATATAGATATGAGAATTACTAATCAGCGTAAAGAGCGTAAGGTAAAGAGCCGGCCGGGCATTGTTGCTAAGACTAAGAGCTCTAGGCATAAAGGCTCAAAGAATTATAAGAAGCGATACAGAGGTCAAGGTAAGGTGAGATAAAAAAAGCCGAGCGTAAGCTCGGCTTTAGGTTATTCAGAATAATATAACTTTCTTTCTATGTCTCTATATCGTTTGTCTGAATGCCATATTTCCTCTTTCTGTGGAGTATATTGACCTTCTTTAGTCTGTACTGTCACTTCCGGGGTCAATACTATTGTAGAAGGTTGATATATGTTTAATGTACTGTTTTTCAGCGAGGAGCTGGGACTGCAAGAGGTCAGCACGCTCAGTAGCAGCAGCGCTCCGCTTATTACGTAAACTTTCAATTTCATTTATAATATCCTGTTGTTTGTTTCTTGATTCTTGAGTAATGTTGTAGTAGAATGCCTTATTGCGTAATTGCAAATAAGCACTTAATGCTGTTAGAGCAGTTTTAACTAAACCTAACATACTAGTAATATTACTTCTTTGCTTTAGCTTTGGCTTTTGCTGCCGCTTTCTCTTTAGCCTTACCAATATTAAGTGCTAGCACTTCAATAACTTTATATGCTTTGCCTAAAAATGTACCTTCCTTAGGAGTAGGTGTAAGAGCTGTAATAGATGAGGCAAGTAGAACAGCTGCTGCTGCTACTCCAAACCATGGCTGATCTTGTACAAATTGTATAATAAATTCCATAACAATAATATTTAGGCTAGACAGCTTGAATTCTAATAAAATTACATAAATATCAATATGTCTACTAAAGAGATCACCAAGAAAATTCAAGCTGGTGTAGGAGTGACTGCAGATGGCATTTACGGTCCTAATACTGCGTTAGCTATTATCAAAGGCTTAAAGTTATCAGAAAAGGAACTAACGAAGTTTATTCAAGAGAAGGTTGGTTCCTTACCAGATGGAGCTTATGGTAAGAATACTGGTAATAGTATATTAGATAGTTTAGGTTTAGGAACTAAAGAAAAGGAACAAGTTAATGTTCCTTCCGCTATAGTTGATGGAAAATATCCAGAAGTTCATAAAGCATCACCAAATGTTAGTTCCTCTAGGATAGTTCCTGAAGGAGTAGTTCTTCATCATTCATCAGGTTCCTATAATGGTTCCGTAAGTTGGATTCTACAAGATAAATCAAACGTTTCTTATCATTGTATAATTAATACAGATGGAAGCCGTACATCATTTGCGGAAGATGACCGCCGTTGTTGGCATGCTGGTAAGTCTAGATTTAAGGGACGAGGTGGATGTAATGGATTTCTATTAGGTCTAGCATTTTCAGGTAATACTAAAACAAGAGAGCTTTCTGAAGATGAAATAGCTTCTGCCGTTGAGTGGTTGTTACCTCGGTTTAAAAAGTGGGGATGGCCAACTGATCTCTCTACTGTTACTACACATAAAGAAATATCACCAGGACGTAAAGATGACGTTGATTCTCGGGCAGAACAAGCTATACTTAAAGCACTTAAAGCAGCATTATAATTATGATTAAAAAAGAAGGAGAAAATATTGTACGAGTTTGTTGCGGTCGTAAAGGCTGCCCAACAGTAGAGAAGCTAGATGAAGAGAATTATAAAGTCACAGATGATGATGGCAATTCTATTATTGTAAAAAAAGAAGAACTTTCATTGATGGGAGATGCTGTACAAACTATTAACGAAGATCAACAACTACTAAATGGGTAATGGCCGACGTAGATGATAAAAATCCAGAGAACGTAGAGGGTAAGTTTTACGTCGATGAACAATGTATAGATTGTGACCTATGCCGCGAGTTAGCGCCTGATAACTTCCAACGAGAAGAGGATGAAGGTTACTCTTACGTATACAAGCAACCAGATAATGAAGAAGAACATGCTCTTTGTCAGGATGCATTAGAAGGTTGCCCTGTTGAAGCTATAGGTGATGATGGATAGTTTGCTCTTGTTTACATTTGCATCTTATGGATTGTGTCATATTCTAATGTATGGCACGATCTTTAATAAGCCTCGTAAATGGTTAACGACCAAATATAATGTAATCAATGAACTACTTTCATGTGCTCTATGTACAGGCTTTTGGTGTGGTTTAATAATAAAACCTAATATTATATTTGGACTCTATAGTGCAGCTACCTGTTATATTATACACATCATTACCGGCCTATTGCTAGATAGATCTACTGATCAGTAATAAACTTCTTTAATGAAGCCATTTGATGTACGGCATAGTCCATTCCAGAGCTATTAGCTTCATCAATTAGCTCATCAATCCTTGCTAATATATCTACTCTACTAATATGATCATCTTTTGACTTTTCTTCATCGGACACCGGGGAAGTAGTATTGGATATTTGATTTGAAGAATACAAATTAGAACCTCCATCACCTGGTACCCCCACTGGCAGATCCCCTTTACGATAAGACGGCGATCCTTGCTGTGCAGCTTGCTGACCCCCGGCCATACGAGGAGTGTATTGGCTACTATACTCAATAAGATACTTCTCGTAAATAGTATTAAGATTATTAAAGTCCTCCTCAAACCGATTCATACAAATATTTAATGGCAAAATCTAAAATAGCCCTTATAATGTGTTATGGAAAAACGTAAAGTAGATTACGAAACAATAGATTTTCTATCACGATCTTTAGCTTTTAGATTTAAATTAAATGGGCGTAAGTTTACTCATGTTATAGGTATCTCAAGAGGCGGTCTCTTACCTGCTAAAATTATTAGTTATGTTTTAGATGCACAATTTCTTAGCTATGGTGTGAGTTCATATGACGGAAAAAATAAGACAGGGGATATGGATGTATCTCAAGATATAGACTTTGATAAGTTTCCGGATAATGCACGTATACTCGTAGTAGATGATAAGTGTGATACTGGTAGTACTATTGATCATATTAAGAATGTAATAGGTATAAGATTTGAGTACGTTAGGTATGCAACGGTGTTTGCAGAAAAGAGAGCTATTAAGAAGGTAGATCATTATGGAGTAGTACTTCCTGACCATACTTGGATTGATTTCCCGTGGGAATAGATTATAATATAATAAATGACTTCACGAAAGATAACATGCATAGTATCAGGTAAGAGTTATACATTTTCTAAAGACTATTACGATAAAAAAATAGTTGAATATGAAGATGAAGATAATCTTAAAAAATACTTTATTACACGTAAGGTACGTACGTATCTTAATAAAGGGTATTCTATAAATGATATACGAAATATATTAGGAGTTACAGATGATACTTTACCAAACCAGGATTCAGAGGATATTAGAGCAATGATCGAGTATCATAGTATTAGGAATAAAGGTAAAAGCAAGAGAGTATCTAATACTTTGAACTTTGCTACACTTAAATCCGACCCTGACGTGTCTGCATTTATAAATACTATAAGCCAATATGAATAATAGAAATAACATTATCGCAAAGCTGGGCCGACAAAATACTATACGTATTTTTGAGGCAGGGTCAGGTCGTTTAATGCGAGAGATCGCTGTTAACGGCACTGTGTGCGATAATCCGGTTTGTGAGGAAACCAATGTTAGTGTAGAGTTAATCTCTGAGGGAAAGAAGTATAAGGATAGTTTTAATCCGGTTACTGGTGCATTAAAGAGTAGGGAGCTGGTTTAAGCTTACTTAAGTTTAATTATTAAAATTTAATAAAGTAGAATAACAATATGTCTATTTTCAAGGAACAACTGTCTCGCAAGCCCAACCTCTACCCCTGGACTGAAAAATTCATTGAGGCTATGCACAATGGATTCTGGACTGATAAAGAATTTTCTTTTAAGTCTGATGTGCAACAATATAAAACAGAACTCACACAACAAGAGCAAGATATAATTGCTCGTACTCTTTCTGCAATAGGTCAGATAGAAGTAGCCGTTAAGACATTTTGGGCTAAACTAGGAGAAAATTTACCACATCCAGCATTACAAGATCTAGGGTATGTAATGGCCAACACTGAGGTTATTCATAACAATGCTTATGAAAGACTTTTATCTGTACTTGATATGGAGGATATTTTTGAGCAAAATTTAAAACTCGACTTTATTGAGGGACGGGTAAACTATCTGCGTAAGTATACTCATAAGTTTTATAAGGATTCCAAAAAGCAATATCTATATGCATTAATATTGTTTACTCTTTTTGTTGAGAATGTATCACTATTCTCACAGTTCTATGTTATTAACTGGTTCGCACGATATAAGAACGTTCTTAAAGACACAGATCAACAAGTTAAATACACACGTAATGAAGAAAACATTCACGCTCTAGTTGGTATAAAGGTTATTAATACTATTCGGGAAGAGCATCCAGAACTTTTCGATGAAGAACTTGAAGATCGTATTACTCAAGAAGCAATGTGTGCATATAAAGCCGAGGGTAAGATTGTTGATTGGATGATTAATGGCATGCAGGAAACTAATATATCAGCACCAATAGTTAAAGAATTTATTAAAAACAGAATTAATAACTCTTTAGAACAAATTGGATTTAAATCGGTTTTCAATATTGATAATAGCTTAATAGAGCCTACAATGTGGTTCGAAGAAGAGCTTCTAGGTAACAACATGACTGACTTTTTTCATTCACGTCCTGTTGAATACTCGAAGAAGAATCAATCCTTCGACGAAGCAGATATCTTTTAAACTTATATTATATGAATAACCCATACTGGCTCAACACCGACTCAAGACAATTTTTACAACGTGGATATCTTTTAGAAGGTGAGACTGCTGAAAAGCGTATCGAAGATATTGCTAAAAAAGCAGAAGAATACTTAGAGCTTGATGGCTTTGCGACAAAATTTATTGATTATATGGATAGGGGATTCTTCTCACTATCCTCTCCTATATGGTCTAACTTTGGGAGATATAGAGGATTGCCTATTTCATGCTTTGGGTCATATATTCCAGACGACATGGAAAAAATTCTATCTAAAATATCTGAAGTAGGTACTATGTCAAAGGTTGGTGGTGGTACATCTGCTTATTTTGGAGATGTTAGACATCGTGGAGCCCCTATCTCTACTGGTGGTTCAGCAACAGGTATACATCCCCAACTTACAGTTTTTGATTCATTAACTAATTATGTATCTCAAAGTAACGTACGTCGAGGATCTTTTGCTGCATACTTACCAATTGATCATCAAGATATTCATGAATTTCTTCACATTCGAGGTGAAGGGGATTCTATTCAGGATCTGTCTATAGGTGTTACTGTTAGTGATGAGTGGATGAAGAGTATGATTGCAGGTGATAAAGCCAAGCGGATGTTGTGGGGTAAGGTTATTAAGAAGCGTTACGAATCTGGATATCCATATATTTTCTTTTCAGATACAGCAAATAATAATGCCCCTCAAGTTTATAAAGATAAAGGGAAGCGTATTAATGCATCAAACCTCTGTACAGAGATATTTCTATCGACAGATGACGATGAATCTTTTGTATGTGATTTATCATCCTTAAATCTTGCCAAGTGGGATGAGCTAAAAGATACTGACGCTATTGAAACATTAACGTTCTTTCTAGATGCAGTAATGACAGAATTCATTAATAAAACCGCTGGTATTAAGCATATGGAAGCACCACATAAGTTTGCTAAAGAACAACGCGCCATAGGGGTTGGTGTTTTAGGGTGGCATACATATTTGCAGCAAGAGATGATTGCTTTCGAGTCAATGGAAGCTAAGTTAGCTAATACCTCTATATGGAAAATTATACAAGAAAAGACAATAAATGCTTCAAAAGAGATGGCTAAAATTTATGGAGAACCAAAACTCCTTGAAGGTTATGGTTTAAGAAATGCAACTCAATGCGCTATAGCTCCTACAACTTCGTCGTCGTTCATTTTAGGCCAAGTATCGCCATCTATTGAGCCACTTAATAGTAATTACTTTACCAAAGATCTTGCCAAGGGAAAGTTTACTTTTAAAAATCCAGATCTTAAGAAATTACTAAAAGAAAAGAATAGAGATGATGTTGATACTTGGAAGTCAATTCTAGTAAAGGGTGGTAGTGTTCAGCATTTAAAATTTTTTACTCAAGAAGAAAAAGATGTATTTAAAACCTTCGGTGAGATATCTCAGAAAGAAATTTTAATTCAGGCTTCACAACGGCAGAGGTATATTGATCAAGGTCAATCTATTAATATGATGATACCACCTAAGACTCCACCTAAAGAAGTAAATGAGTTACTTATTTTTGCTTGGGAGAATGGTATTAAGTCTCTCTACTATCAACGATCAGCTAACCCAGCCCAAGAATTAGCCCGATCAATTCTTACATGTTCTTCATGTGAAGGTTAAGATTGATAGAATAAATATATATCTAACATGGATAACATTTTTACTGTATTCAATACCGTTATTGCTGGTGCAACAGCAATATCAATTATATTCCTTAAGTATTATTTAACTAATAAGAGACAATGTGATCCCATAACAGCTCAAAATACAGTTGATGAAAACATAATGGCGGCTATAGAATATATACAAAAAGAGCTTGATGCCGATAGAGTTATAATACAAGAATTTCATAACGGAGGAAAATATTTTTCCGGTAGTTCGCAACATAAATTATCTATAACTTATGAATTTTGTAGAAAAGGTATTTCATCTGTGTTTAGAAGATTTCAGAATGTACGTGTATCTGCATTAAGTAATATACTTAAGCATGCAATTACAGATCAAGTGCATGTAAATTTAGATGAGGAAAAATGTGCTTACAGCTATGATCTACAAACTCATGGTACAACAACTGCTGTCTTTACTGTACTAAAGACGTTGACTAATAAAAATATTGGTCTATTATCTATACATTACGTTAATCGTACTAATACGACTCTTACACCAGAACAAAAAGAGTTAATTAATAGACAGAGACTAATTATTTCAGGGTATTTAGTATACCATAAAATTAAAATATGAATTGGAAATATAATAACACATTAGAAGAAGATAGTGCAGAAATAGGATCCGGAGCGTTACAAGCGTTATTAGCGGCATCCTATAGTGGGTCGTCAGGAGGAAATTGTATTAGAACGGTTGAAAATACAGTATACTTTTACGGTGATATATCTGAAAGTAATGCTCTTGATCTTAATTCAACCTTACATGCAATAGATAAAAAATTACTATTATCAAGTCAGTTTCTAGATGTTAAGCCAGTTATTAACTTATATATTAACTCATATGGAGGTTCCTTATTTGCTGGCTTAGCTACTGTAGATACAATTAGACGTCTTAACGCGGAAGTACATTCAATTATTGATGGAGCTGCAGCTTCTGCTGCGACAATTATATCTACATCGTGCTCAAAGAGGTCGATAGGTAAATATTCGAAAATGTTAATTCATCAGCTATCAGCAGGGGCATATGGTAAGTATACGGAATTAGAAGATGATATGGAGAATAATAAACACTTAATGGAGACAATTAAAACCATTTATAAAGAATACACCAAGGTACCTATGAAAAAGCTTAATGAAATTCTTAAACAGGATTTATGGTTTGATTCTAAAACATGTCTTAGTCTCGGGTTAGTAGATGAAATTATTTAACTATGTTGCAATAATTAAGCGATAGCATTAAATATATTTCTATGAAAACACTAACTAATTATTATAACCCTATTGTAAATCTAGAAAAGGCCTTTGAAGGTCTCTTTAACCAAACTCCTCTTTTTCACTCGTTAGAGGAAATTTATAAGACTGGTGATCAAGTTCGTTTCTCCGGGGACGATAAATGTCTAACTGTTCAAGTAGATTTACCTGGAGTTGAAAAGAGTAAGCTAGATTTATCAACTGATTCTGATAAACGAGAAGTATATATTAAAGCTATCCGATCTGTTAAGACTCAGGAGGGGGAAAGAGATCAAACATATAATAGATCTTTTAGTATTGGACGGGAGTATGATCTTAATAAAATTGAATTTAACTATCTAAACGGTCAATTAGAAGTATCTGTACCACGTCGTAAGAAAGAAGAATATATTCGTAAATATGATATTTAAGTCTTAACCCTTAACCTAAAAACCTTTAGAGTATACTCTAAAGGTTTTTTTATTCTACATATTAGTTAAAGCAAAGTAATTAATTGCCAAATGTAGAGTGTTGTCGGTAATAATTAACAACCACATTGCTAAATATTCTGGAGTTTTTTTACAATATCCATACTGTGATGTATTTTCTTTCCTCAACCAATATCTTTTAGGAGCGAGGTAGTTTTTAAGAATAGCAACTTTTTTTGCGAGAGCATATCGATCGATAAAGAAATGTGTTATACTAATAACAAGAAACGCATCTAACGAAGGCTCCAGTATGAGAAACGGGAGCGAATAAGTGAATGCATGTGCAGCTGCTGCTTTACTACATTTCGTTTTGTTGAGTGCCATCCAGTCGCTCTGAAGTAGATAGTCACCAATTAAATGGAGTATCAGTTGGAGCATCGTATTTACATATAAAATTTATGTCTTGAAGCTGATTTTGCAACTGGTTTAATAAATAAAGTTGTGGAAGAGTTTTTAAACCTAGTAGCTGATGTTGGATTTCCTATAGCAGGGGCTATAGTATGTGGTATATTTGTATTTATTATCCTTAAATTTATATTAGGTGAAATAACAGGCACCGTAAAAGGTCTTGGTAATATGATTAAATCTTTAGAAAATAGAGTACAGACTATGAATAATGATATTATAAAAATTGATACCTTGGTTTCACATGCCTTTAACAAACATCCTAACCTTGATAGATTAGCGGCCAACGAAGGTAAAGAAGACGCAAGAAAGGACTAATATGAATGAACAACTAGTACAATCAATAAATGAATTTGGCTTTCCTATTATAGCAGCTTTTGGCTTAGGTTACTTTGTCTATTATACTTGGAACTGGGTAGTTAAAGAAATCAAACCAGTGTTAGATGAATCCACAGGAACTCTTATAGGTCTTATTGACAGGATTAGAATGCTTGATAATGATATGATTAGATTAAATATGAAGATTCAAATGATTATTCAAGAAAAAAAACAACAAGATAATCAACAAAAAAGTTCCCGTAACTCCGACTCAGAAAGTAAATAAGTATATGAAGGCATTACTTATCATACTTTTGATAACTTCAGCAGCTGCTGATGAGCTTAAATTTAAATTTAAATCTCCTACATTTAATGGTGCTGGTTATAGTGCCCATATGATAAATTTAGAGAACATGAGATATTCTCGTAAAAAATCCATACGTGATGAACTTAGAGCTTTAGAATTACAAGCTCAAATTTTAGAAGATAGAAAGCCTATCAATGCATTCTTGTCTAATTTACAAACTCGTATTTATTCTGAGTTATCAAAGCAAGTTACAGAGCAATTATTTGCTGAAACAGGAGTTGAGTCTGGTACTTTTACTTTAGATGGTAGTACTGTTGTATGGGGTAAGTTAGGAGATTCTATTACCTTAACAGTGTATGATGTAGATGGTGATGTTACAACTATTACTATTCCTGTTGGGTCACTATCACTACCTGATGCAGCTGCTGCAAACGAAACCGATGAAACTGCTAATACTGACGCTGGTTCTTAGTCTACTTACAAGCTGCTCTCTAGTAACATCGAGGACTATTAATAAGCCTGAATTTACTAAGCCAGCAGTCTCTAAGACACCACTTAAGAAAGAGTTAAACAATTTACCGAAAATTGACGGTGAGATTGTTTATATAGGTGTAAATAACTTTAAAGATTTAACTGGAAAGCGTAAGAG
>Ga0209337_1002006_pt1 | contig 15029 bp, 7 predicted proteins | sample LinPmetageLP53_FD_184044 | JGI IMG/M metagenome (GOLD analysis project Ga0209337, IMG submission 184044) | Marine viral communities from the Pacific Ocean - LP-53 (SPAdes) (version 2) | ecosystem: Environmental > Aquatic > Marine > Oceanic | place: Pacific Ocean | collected 2010-02-08
TATTAAAGACCGGGGCTTCGGCCTCGGCCTTTTATTTTATTAATTTATATTATATTATATTATGGCAAAAAAACAAAAAACAGAAAAGGTTGTAGAACCTTTAATAGAAAAAGACTTCGAAGAAGTTATGGTGGAAACACCGGTGGTTGAAGAAACAAAAGCAAGACAAAGATTAAAACCTACAAACGAGTGGGAGATTAAAGATAGAATGTATTACTTAAAAGGTGGTAAAAAACCTTTGTCTAGATCAATAAAGGCAGCTGGTATATATTATTTTGACAAAGAAAAAGGGTATGAAAGAGAGTTAAAATACTGTCAAAATCAAAAAACACCATTTGTTGACGAAATGAAAGGCGACCAAAGACTAGAGCACATTGTATTTAGATCAGGATCTTTGTATGTACCAAAAGAAAAAACAGTTTTACAAAAACTATTATCTTTATACCATCCTCATAAAAACAACTTATACGAAGAGTACAAACCAGCAGCTGTTGCGGCTGATGAGATTGAAGTTTTAGACATGCAGGTTGACGCTTTGGTAGCTGCTAGAAACATTGATATAGATATGGCCGAAGCTATCATGCGTGTAGAGAAAGGATCTGAGGTATCAGAGTTGAGTTCTAAGGAGCTTAAAAGAGATTTATTAGTATTTGCTCGAAACAACCCTCAACTATTCTTAGAATTAGCGGATGACGAGAATGTAATGCTAAGAAACTTTGGTATTAAAGCTGTTGAAGCTGGTATATTAAGATTATCCTCTGATCAAAGAAACTTTTTGTGGGGTAGTAATGGTAGGAAACTAATGGTTATACCATTTGACGAACACCCATACACTGCTTTAGCACATTGGTTTAAAACTGATGAAGGTATGGAAATTTACTCTAACATAGAGAAAAGATTAAATAATTAATCAAACTGTAGAGCGGTCGCCCTACGGGGCGATCGTAAACTACAAATCAAATTATATGGAAAATAAATCAAAAGGATTAGGCGACTCAATAGAAAAAATTACAAAAGCAACGGGTATAAAAAAAGTTGTGGATACTGTTAGCAAGGTTATTAAAAAAGATTGTGGATGTGGAGCGAGAAAAGATACTCTTAACAGATTATTCCCTTATAATAAATAAAAAAAATTATGGTAAGCGTAGATACAGTATATCAAAAAGTTTTAGCGTTGGCTAACAAAGAACAAAGAGGTTATATAACGCCTCAAGATTTCAATCTATTTGCCAACCAAGCACAAATGGAGATATTTGAACAATATTTCTACGACACAAATGTTGCAAGAAAAAGCCCTAGTAACGACACTGTTTATGCAGATGTAGACAACATGCTAGAGGAGAAAATTCAGATTTTTGAAAGGTCACAAGGACCTGCGGCTATCGCTGGTTATGTTGGAGCTGGTGGTGGTGGCGCAAACAAAGTGCTACCTGGCGATGTTTATAGAGTTCATAGGGTTGAAGCATTAGGTAATGTTTTTTGCGAAATATTAAACACTAAAGATTTTAATGACGCTAGAAAAGGCGGTCCACTAACGAAGCCTTCTAACAGTAGGCCTATAGTTAATATAAGAGGTAATATAATAAGGTGTGTTGGTTCTAACGACTCTTTTATAACTATATCAGGTTTTATTTATTTTAGAATTCCTATAAAAGTTAATTGGACTTATGTTGTTATAAATAAACAGGCAATGTATGACGCTAACCCTTCAACTCAAGACTTTGAGCTTCATCCGTCAGAGGAAAATCAACTTGTAAATAAAATATTAATGTTAGCTGGATTAGCTAACCAACAACCAGATATAATGAAAGCTGGTCAAGGCATGGATATGGCTACAAAACAACAACAACCTAAAATATAATAAATGGCATTATTAGACAATCAATCCTCTTCTCAATATTATGGCAACGTTAGTTTATATGGTGAATATCAATTTGTTTCACTAAGTGACATTATAAGTCAATTTATGTTTGTTTATGTTGGTGAAGGAAAAATTATACCACAAGCTAGTAGAACAGATGTGGCGTTTCATGCGCAAAGAGGTTTGGCTGAAATGTCGTTTGACACTTTTAAATCTACAAAGGCTTTAGAGATAACTGTTCCAGCAACACTACAGATGACGTTACCACAAGACTATGTTAGTTACGTTAAAATAAGCTGGGTTGATAGTGCTGGTATTAAGCATGTTGTATATCCGGTTAGTAAAACTTCTAACCCTACAAAACCAACACAAACTTCTGATGGCTCATACTCTTTTGATGGTGTTGATGGTAGTATGTTAACTGATTCTGAATCTAAAGCTTGGAGCAACTACAAATCAAAAACACCCTCTGAAAATCAAGATGATTATCAAGATGATACTTATTGGAAAATGAATGGTAACAGGTATGGGTTAGATCCCCAGCATGCTCAAGCTAATGGTTCTTTTTATATAGATGAAAATGCAGGAAAAATACATTTTAGCTCTAATATTTCCGGAAAAACTGTAATATTAGATTACATAAGCGATAGCCTAGGCACTGAAGATGAAATGAAAGTTCACAAGTTTGCTGAAGAAGCAATGTACAAGTGGATTTCTTTTGCTATTTTATCAGGAAAATCTAATATACCTGAATATCAAGTAAACAGATTTAGAAAAGAAAAATTTGCAGCTGTTAGAACCGCAAAATTAAGATTATCTAATTTAAAATTAGAAGAATTAACCCAAATACTTAGAGGTAAATCGAAACAAATAAAACACTAGTACATGCCAGAGATCAAGCATAATTTTACCGGTGGTAAAATGAACAAGGATGTCGATCAAAGACTTGTTCCAAAAGGAGAGTATAGAGATGCAATGAACATACAGGTGTCAACTTCAGAAGGATCTGATGTTGGAACTGTTCAGAATATATTGGGTAATCAATATGGTTGCATTGACGGTAGTCTTGGTAGTATTACAAATAACTCTACTACAGTGGGATCTGTAACGGATGAAAAAACAGACTCTTTATATTGGTTTATATCAGGCGGACAACCTCAACCTGGTCCGAATACCACAATGAGAGATTCTATTTGGAGACATACATCAAACGATAATTGTAAACCTGTTTTTGTAGATAATTACGGTATTTCACTTACAAACCCTCAAGATGACACTTTTAACAGTTCAATTTTAACAAATATAACTTCGTCTGTTTTTAATGAAATAGAAGTTGGATGGACGGTAGTAGGTGTCACTAACGATGGTGTTTATTCTAACACAGCTACCATATCTTCTTTTAACACAGCGCCATATATCCCTTTTGATTTTGGCTACACACCAACAACTAATACCGTAAATATTGAAAGCGGAGTTGCTTTAAGCCCTATGATTGACGTAGCGTCTGGTATTAGTTTTGTAATGATACAAGATATAAATGGAAATTTTTCGCAATCCACTTTAAACGAAGTATATCTAAGCGGATGGAGTGGAGGTTCTGTTAGTCAGCTTGTTGGTGATACAATAGAAATCCCTGCTTATTCTGGTAACACATACGTGATAAACGCTGCTAATACCGTTAACTTGACGTACTTAAGTGGAATAGGTCTGCAGGCTGTAAAGTTAATACTAGACACTAATACAGTACTATTTTCAAACCCACTGTTAGATCCTACCATTACCGCAGAATTAACTAGCGGTATAGGATTAGTTGGATCGTGGAACGGATCTTCTATTTCCGCTTTAATAACTAGCTCGGATCAAGTAACAACTAATATTGCAAACGGAGAAATTATATTCAATACTGTGGATTATGATGTTACAAACACTACTGTTGGAGGTGTTGTTAGCATTAGCGGTATTACGGGTGGTACTCAGCTTAGTGATTTCTGTGTTCAATCTATAAACACTTCTAACAACTCTATAGTAATAGAAGATTGTCAAACTGGAGTTATTGCACTACAAGGATTTCAAGTTGGCGGATTCTCTTATGGCGTACCTCAAGCTACAGGTGGATCAATTCAGTTTGCAGTTAGTGGGCTAGTGGAACTTGACCAACCTTTAAATCTACAAGGAAGCTACCAATCGTTATACTTTCAAGGACCAAGAACACTTAATTTTAACGCTAACACCTTAATAACTGGAATTGATGTTGTAGATGGTATGTTGTTTTGGACCGATAATAAAACTGAGCCTAAAAAAATAAACATAGAACGTAGTATAGATGGGACGTATTCTAATGGACTACAGCATACTCGCGTTATAAATCCTGACCAAGGATTATCTATAAGTAGTAACGTTATGGCGCGTGAAAAACATATAACTGTTATTCGAAAAAGCCCTATTAAATCTTTGTCACTAGAGCTTAGTGACGGAAGGGACCCTTCTTTAAACTACTCTGCAATTACAATAACTTCAGATGATCCAATAAACACGTCAATAATTAGCTCTAGTAACTCGGCGACTACTACTGATTTTTCAGGATTATTAATTGAGGATACTATTCAAGTTTCATTTCCTTATGACTATGATATAAACAGCACATTTAGTGTTGCTTGGGCTCCTGGTGATTACTTATTATTAAAAGAAGAGATTAACTCAACAGATTTACCATCTACACCTTTGACCAACTGGACAATAAGGGGTAAAATACTAAACGTTCAAAATGGTAATAATTTTGACTCAAGCAATGGTGTTGTTGTTGCAACTATTGAGATAGTTGGTTTAAATGGTGTTCCTCCCGAGCCAGCCGCGGGACAAACAATGATGTTTGTAGCTGATTTGGAGTACTCTGACACCCGTATATTTCAAGATAAATTTCCTAGGTTTTCTTATAGATACAAATACAGTGATGGAGAATATTCTACGTTTGCCCCGTGGTCTGAGCCAGCTTTTATTCCAACAAGCTTTAATTATGACCCTAAAAAAGGTTGGAACACTGGTATGCGTAACAACCTTCAATCAGTAAAGTTAAAAGGTTTTAACACATTGACGTATGCGGATATTACATCTATTGATATATTATACAAAGATGACTCTTCTCCAAATGTTTACCTTGTTCAGACAATTAGTCCAATAGATATTATTTCGAGTGGACAGTTGGATCGCCCTTGGTTTTTAAATGAGTATATCGTAAACTCAGAAAACATAAAAGGTGTAATCCCTTCTGGGCAGTTGTTACGAGCATGGGATGGAGTTCCTAAAAAAGCTCTTGCTCAAAGCATTAGTGGTAACAGAGTCATTTACGGTAACTACGAGCAACATTATGATTTGTTAATAGGTGGAGAGATTTATACCCCAGATTTTAATAACAGTTTAGTTGCGTGGGCACCCTCAACAGCTGGATCACCGCAAAAGTCAATTAAATCTTTAAGGGATTACAAGTTAGGTGTTGTTTTTACAGATAAATACGGTAGAGAGACACCAGTACTTATAGGGGAGAATGGAGGTTTTAGTGTTAAAAAAATTGAATCTAAAAATTATAACAGGTTGACAGCTTCTTTAAGTGGTGTTCCGCCAAGCGAAATGGCATACTACAAGTTTTATATAAAAGAAACATCTTCCGAATATTACAACGTACCTATGGACCGCTGGTACTCCGCTGAAGACGGAAATATATGGTTATCCATGCCATCTGCTGATAGAAATAAAATTGATTTAGATACTTTTTTATATTTTAAAAAGGGAGAGTCTGGCGACAAAAATGTGATAGAAAACTCTACAGAGTACAAGGTGTTAGATATAGATAACGAGGCTCCAAAATGGATTAAAACTAAAAAAATTCGTATAGGATCAGCAAAACACAATGTAGCAGGTGATTCATGTTTGTTTGGATTTGCCAATGACACAACGAACTTAGCGCCTAAAGTAGGTGAAATATCTTTTAATTTAAACTACGACGGTCCTAATGAGTTTGCTAATTTACCTTTTAAAACATCAACGTTAGCTAGTTTGCAAAACGTTGAAGAGCAATTGTATATACAGTTTGTAATGGGTAACGACTACTCGTCTCAATACGCTATAAATGAAATTACTTCAGATTTTACTGTGGGTTCAACAACTGTCACCAACTATTTTATATCGCTAACAAAACCTTTAGATAACGATATAAATATTATATTTGACAACCCAGCATTTTCTAGTGCAATCAAAGAGGATGTTAGAGTTGTGTTTACTAAAGGAGTAATACAAGACACGCCAAACTTTGATGGTAGATTTTTTGTTAAAATTGAAAACGATGGTAAAATTCAATCAATGGTTTCTGACAGTACTCAAGGTATTAATTATCAGGTAAAAGTTTCTATGCCAGTTTATGAGAAAAGTGGAGGAGATGATTATGGGGATTATGGTATTCACGCTCACGCTTATACTCGCTCGGGTACTAACTATGTAGCAAAAGACTGGTGTAGCCCCTCTGTAACTCAGGGGTGTAATAATAACTATGGCTTTAATTCGTATGGCACTGTAGTATGTGGAAGTTATCCTGGAGAACTAGACAATCCTGGTGGTTACAACTATAACAAGCTAGCATCTAGACAAAGTTTTACAAGAGATTTAAGTGGCAGTACAATGGACATTCTTGGTGGTAGTGGTGAAGGTAGTGCAAGTGGTGTGTTTTTTGTAAATGCGGGCAAAAGAAATTGGAGAAAGAAAGACACTGTTGGTTGTAACGATGATACGTTAGCGTGGGCAGATGACAATAGTATGAACGATTTTTCGCCTGCGTGTAATAATATTTATACTGATAATTTTAATTGTGGAGCTGGTTATATTGAACCTTTTCCTGGTATCCACCCTGGTGGTGGGGGATCATATATTAATATAGGTTTTTCTGGCATAAAAGCGCCAGGTGGTAGTAGTTTAAGATCACTTTTTCACGGGGGTTATAACTCGGATGGAAGTGGTAATTACCATCTTAACGATTCCATCTCTTCGTTTTTTGGTGTTGGTACAACAAATGACAGTCACAATGACCCAGCTACTAAAAAATTTGTAGAAGGTTTTGTGGCGGGATCAAAATTTAAGTGGAAAGAAGATCCTACTGAAACTGTATATACAATAGTAGATCAAACGCACTGTAGTTATGACTTGCATTTTGGTAGACACTCTGATGGGTACTGTATGCATGGAAAAGCTTTTATTGGTGATCCAAGTACATATACTAAAAACTGGGATTTTAGAACTGAAAACCCTATAGTTTGGAACCCGTCTGATGACGCTACCTTGTTTGTTACCGGTGGTCTTCATTTAGGTGATGCAACTGGACCTGCGGATCACGTGCGTAATGTTACCACTGATGGTGGTTTAATTCTAACCCTAGCAGACGCGTCTGAGATACAAGTAGGTATGGCTGTAAGACACGGAAATATACCTTTAGAGTGTAATGTCGTGACTGTTGCTGGAAACTCAGTTGGGATTAGCTTAGCTTCTACAAGCACTGGGGTTGGAGGTGAAGACGTAAGCTTTGGTTTTATAATACGTGTTAAAGGTGGTTTAATTAATGGTATTGATGTTGGTGGAGTTGTTGGGACTGATCCTCAGGAAAACTATCTTTTGGTAGATCGTATTAGTACACAATGTAGTAATGGTAACAGTTTAAGACCCATGTACGATCTACATATTGGAATGGCTCTTGATTTTTGCAACGGCACGCTTAGTGACCATTTTTATGGTCTTGCTATAAAAAGTATAGGACAAAAAGACAGTAATGGTAATTATAGAATAGATTTAGGTGGTATATATAAACCACTTATAGGGTTTGAGGTTTGTCCTAATTTCTCTAGTACTAGTGGTGTAGAGCTTAACAAGGCTTTGGCGGTTAAGCAGCATGTAATGAATGGGGCTAGTAATTTTTCTGAAGCTAACACGGATTACAGTTTACAAAACCATGCAATGGCAATAGAAAATGGACTTTCCGGATCTATAGTAGCGGTAGGTTATACATTTCAATTTCTTGAAGAATATGATACGTATAGCGATGGAAATATTATGCCAGAAAATCCTTTTATTTGGGAAACAAAGCCAAAAAATGATGAGGGGATAGACGTTTATTACGAAATTAGTGATAGATATTCTATTGAATTGAACCCAAGTACAATCTCACAAACAATACCTTTACAGTCACGAGTAGCTAGCGTACTTAACGAGGGGGGAATGGATTTAATGCAACCACTTGTATTTAACGTTGGAGGTCCTGGTGGGGACGAGATAACAATACAAACTAGTATCACTAATGGAATTCCAGGGGCTTGGGTTGGACCAGGATCATCACCAACGGGAGTAAACCCTATTGTAGTTGGAAGTACTTTAATAATAACTAAACCTAACGGGGAGTTTTTTAATGTTGTGGTTGAAGAAATTATGAATCAAACGGCGTTTGGATCAGGTTATCTTTCCAACAAGTTTCGTCTTCAAAAAAATCTATATGGAAGCGAGCACACTTTAAATTGGCACAACTGTTATTCCTTTGGAAACGGAGTAGAATCAAATAGATCAAAAGATGTGTATAATGCTAGCTTTATGGGTAATGGCGTTAAAGTTTCATCTGTTTTTGAAGAGTATGCAAAAGAACGTCGTTATAGTGGATTAGTATATTCTGGTATATACAACTCTACATCAGGGGTAAATAATTTAAACCAATTTTCTTACGCTGAAAAAATTACAAAAGACATAAACCCTATTTATGGTAGTATACAAAAACTACATAGTGGGTGGGGGCAAGGTGGTGATTTAATAACGCTTTGTGAAGATAGAGTGTTAAAAATACTAGCTAATAAAGATGCTTTGTTTAATGCTGATGGAAATTCAAATGTAACTTCAACTAACAATGTTTTAGGCCAAGCTATTCCTTACTCTGGCGAGTATGGTATGTCTAAAAATCCAGAGTCATTTGCATCAGAAGCTTATAGAATTTATTTCACTGATAAAGTTAGAGGTACTGTTATGAGGTTGTCTATGGACGGGTTAACACCTATATCGAGCCATGGTATGAAAGATTGGTTTAGAGATCACCTAAAGCTAGGTGATAAACTGATTGGTAGTTACGACGATAGAAAAGACGAATACAATATCACTATAAAAGGTGATAATATTGCTAAAACAGTTACATTTAAAGAAGATGTAAAAGGTTGGGTGAGTTTCAAATCATTTACATCTGAAAATGCTATTAGCTGTGCTAATGAATATTACACGTTTAAAGGTGGTGATATATGGAAACATCACAGTGAGGCTGTTGATAGAAATACTTTTTACAATGAAAACCTTGTACCATCAAGTGTAGAAGTTATATTCAACGAGGTACCTGGAAGCGTTAAATCTTTTAAAACTGTAAATTACGAAGGCTCACAAGCTAAAGTAACTTCAAAAGATGAAAACAATATCACGTTGATGGATGGCGAGTACTTTAACTTAGAAGCAGAAAAAGGTTGGCATGTTACTAATGTTATTACTAATTTAGAACGAGGTGGTATAACTGAATTTATAAAGAAAGAAGGTAAATGGTTTGGGTATGTTATAGGTAACGACGTTATTATATCTGAAGTTGGTAACGCGTCAGGAAACTATGATACTGAGGATTTTAGTATACAAGGTATAGGTAGAACAGCTAGCACAACAACTAGTGTTGTATTCGGTTGTACGGATGTTACTCAGTTTAATTATAACGATGCTGCAACTAATGATGATGGTTCGTGTATTAATTTTAGTCATGGGTGTATGGATCCTGATGCAGATAACTTCCAAGCAAGTGCTAATACTGATGATGGAAGTTGCTACTACTTAGGTTGTACAACTGGACCTTTAGCTGATCAAGAACAGTTTGGTGGATCAATAAATTATGATCCTAATGCGACAGTTGATGATGGAAGTTGTATCCCAGCTGTTTGGGGATGTACTATTTTAGGCTATTTTAATTCTAATCCATCGGCAAACATGCCAAGTAACTACTGTATTCCGATTAATGTTGGCTGTACAGATTCTAGCGCTAATAACTATGTTGCTCTTGTTGACGAAATGACAGATGTTAATACTGACGATGGAAGTTGTGAATATGAAGGGTGCGCTGATCCTATAGCTACAAACTATAGCTTTACAGGTAGTTCACCGGTTGTTGATGGTCCTAATGGAAATTTAACTTATCTAAATGGTACCGCAATTGATGATGGTTCATGTACTTATGTTGGTGGTTGTATGGATAATACTGCTTGTAACTTTGATGTTTTAGCAACAATTGATAATGGTTTATGCTATTTATGTGCAGATGATAACGCTGATAATTATGACGCGGTAATACCTTTCACTGATTACACCTGCCTTGGCGCTTGTACCTACTGTAATGATGTGGCTAGCGTTACAATCACGAACCAAACAACATCTGACGCTGGAATGAGCAATGGAACTGTCACGATAGAGTGGCCAGCATCTACATCAAGCTCAGTTACTTCGTATGAAGTTTACAATTGGAATTATACTATCCTAGAAACTATTACATCTTCTGGAAATCCTACAGAAACACTTACTATTACAGGTTTAGAAGCAGGAACTTATAATATCTACGTTAAGACTATTTGCACAACTAGTGATGGTAACACACTTACAGCAGGTGAGCATCTTCCAGGAGGTAACACGGGAGCAGGTCCGCATTTTGGAACACCTGTTTCAACAACTATTACGTCAACTCCAATACCTGGTTGTATGGATGGTACTGGCGCATTCAATAACACTGGTGGAACTTGGGGCGCTTGTAACTTTGATGCATCGGCTACTGTAGATGATGGTTCATGTGAATACACAACATGTACTGGTTGTACTGATAGCGCGTACTCAGAGTATTGTGGTGATTGTTGGGATGCTGTTAACCAAGTTAATGGACCAGAAGGAAGTGGTTATGGCCCTTGGGTTGCTGATACAATTCCTACTAGTTGTTTAACTCTTATAGTTCCTGGATGTACTGATGCTACTGCGTTTAATTATGATCCAACAGCTACTGTAGATGATGGAAGTTGTGTTGCCATTGTTTTAGGTTGTACAGATGATACGCTAAATAACGATGGAAGTTATGCCGCTTCAAATTACAATGTACTTGCTAATACAGATGATGGTAGCTGTAACCCTTATAATTGTCCAACAATAGAAATTGGTCAAAGCCTTTTCAACACTACTTTTAAAATAAACACATATAACACTCCGTACCCTAACACCTCTTCTTATTGGAATTCTGTAAATCCAATTGCTACCATTAATGGTAATAATGTAAACCTAAACCCTTGGAGTAGCTTAGTGAGTGGTAGTACTGTTATTGGTGTTAAAACAAGTGAGCCAACAATGAATTATGTTGTGGCTGGGTCAACTACCGCTGATATAGTGTTTTTTATCATGACAGCTGATGGCCTTTGTTTTGCAACGGAAACACAAACATTTACTATTGGTTGTACTGATAGCGCGGCTAACAACGCTACTGGCTTTAATGTATCTGACAACACACAATGTGAGTATTCAGGGTGTATGGATGATACTGCTTGTAATTACAATATTTTAGCAACTACTCTTGACGCTAATAATCCTTGTCTTTTCTGTGGTGATGTGAGCGCAACTAATTACGATGGTGCTACTTGTACTGATGGGTGTCTTTACAGTGGTTGTGAGGATAGCACTTTGTCGACTATGAGCAACCTTGCAACTGCTGCTTCTAATTATGACGTTTTTGCTTCGGTTGCTTGTGGAGTTAATTTTGATAACGAATGTTGTACTTACCACGACGATCAAGATATAGAGGCGAGTGTACAGGGTGGTTATGGGTATTATATGGTGAGAGTTAACTATGATCCCGAATCCACTGGTTACACTGAAGCTGTAATGTCGAGCTTTACATTAGGTGAAGCTCCAGGATTAGTAACTACCACTAACAACGTTTACCCGATGAGTAACATGACTGCGAGTATGAGTACTAGAGTAGCGGTAGTTTTGACTCCTCCAATGTGGGAAGATCATGTTTACAACGATCAGTTAAAAATAACTACTAATGCTGACTTTAATGGGGCTTGTGACAATGACTTTTTGAATGATCAGCTACCTCCAGGAAGTGCTAGTAAAACGTTTACTTTTTCTGTTGGTTGTAAAAATGATAGTACTGCTATCAACTTTGATCCAAACGTAGATCTTGGTATGGCTAGTACTTGTATCGCTGCTAATCCAGGATGTACTGATTCAACAGCAACTAACTATGACGCTGCGTTTAATCAAGATTGTACTGCAACTGGTAGTGCAAATCCTAATGACTGCTGTTGTTACACTTGTGACGAAGCTACTTTTGATGCTACAAACCCTGTTGTTGTCGACGCTTGGAATGATCCAAATACTCCAGTATACGCAACACAAATTACATTTAACTTCGCGGTAGTATCTACAGCTGCCTCTTATATAATTTTTGTAGACGGTGGTAGCACCGCAATCATCCCTGTTGTTTCACCTACTATAAATAACAATGTTGTTTCCTACACTGCTTTTACTAACGTGGCTACGCTCTTAAACGAAAGCACTTACGATTTTAAAGTAAGAGCACTTTGTGAGAATAACGATGGTGATTCTTGTGGAAGTTCTGACTCAACTGAAATAACTATTACACTAACCGCGGTTTAACCGATTAAATATGGCATACGTACAAACATTAAATTTTGATCACGATATAAATACCTCTCTACAAGTTGGAGATCAGGTTTACATGACAAGTACATCACCTCTTGGTGGTTTTGAAAATAATTCTAGTGCAGTACCAATACATGTTGGCTACGTTCATAATATTATTTCTTCTACAGAGATAGAGGTTTATAGTGAATATGTTGATAGTTTTGGTGATCCTTTACCTTACAACTTATTAGATCCAACTGGAGGTGATTATATATCTTTCTCTAAAAATAGAGTTGTAAATAACAACGATTTATTAGGATATTACGCTTCTGTTAATTTTGTAAATAATTCAACTACAGACGCTAAGTTGTGGTCGGTAGGAAGTGGTATAACTGAAAACAGTAAATAAAAAAATAAATTATGTCATATCACTACGGTTCATCAAGTTCATCTAGTTCATCTAGCTCGTCTAGTAGAGCGGCTGCAACACCCGCGCCAGCCCCACCTGGATATCACTATATGCCAGACGGTAGCTTGATGCTTGATTCTGAAATGGAAAGTGCATCTGCAGAGCAAGCTCCAGCTCCACCTGGTTATCACTACATGCCAGATGGTAGTTTAATGCTTGATTCTGAAATGACAAACACAACACTTAATAGTGGTCCATCTTTACCTAGATTAACAAATCTTGACTTAGACTTATCAGACTTACCAGCTATTAAAGAGGTTAGGCGCTTTGTTATATCTGGAGACAAAGGCGCGGAGTTTAGATTAGAAATTAAAGATAAAGACACCGGTAAGTACTACAACTTTGTAACAAATCTTTTTCAAACAACCGCCTCTAGTTTAGAAGAAGAAATACCTAAAAGATCATATAGTGGAGCTATAACTTTTCCAGCTATAACGGGTTCTACAGATCAATATGACATTTTTCTTTATGCAAAACCAGGTACAGAACACGCTGTTTATAGAGAGGTTAGATTTGGTGATGGTTCATTAGACATTAATAACTCTACAGGTTCTAATTCTTTGGTTATGCAAAAAGTTATATATCAGTATGCGGCTTTAACGTTAACACTACAAGGTTATTCAATTGGTGGTACGGTAGCTGGGACTATGGCAACAGATACTATTTCTATTAATAGAGGTAAGAGTCAAGCTAAAACAGCTTTTAGCCTGACGGCTACAGCTGGTGCGACAGCTGCTTATAGAGTTTTAAAACAACCAGTGGCAGATGATGTTTTAGCTTTCATTCAACCGGTTGTTGGGTCTGCTCCAATTGATTTACCAGGAGAAAATATATATCCTGCTGTAACAGGTACGGATACTGTTAACATGGCGAGTGGAAGAAGTTCTTCTGGTGTAGCTATAACTATGGATTCTGCTGTAGCAACTAAAATGGCTGTTGGAGATAGGGTTACGGGTAACGCAGCTCTTAACGCCGGTGTATTTACAGTTGCTTCTTTAGATTCTACAAATGTTTTCTCTATATCGTCTGGTGTTGCTATTGCTGATGGTGTAGCTTTAAGTTTTAGTAATAGAATGAATTTTAGTTGGCCTATTAATAAATATGCTGATATACTTAAAGAAGGCATGGTAGTTGTGCCTGCTACAAACGTAACGGCAAACACGTCTGTAAGTGTTTATGAAGACACGGTAACTTTATTTGAAGGTACAAAGAAAGAGGAAAAAATAATAAAAAACATTCGACCAGCATTAGATACTCTAGGTAAAAAACCAACTGTAGTAAAAGGTTTAGTTACTGTTCAAGAAGGACAAGTTGTGTTTGACAAGCAACAAGTTTTAGCTTTAGCTGGTGATACCTTGAAAGTTGGTGGGCACGGAGAGAGTGAAATACTAAAAGCTTATGGGTGGAAAGTTAAATTTACAGATTTAGCCATCGCTTTGACAGCGCCAACCACAACTACAACTGAGGCTACTACCGCTCACGCAACAATAGCCGTTGCGGATAGAGAGGGTATTATTAATAATGTTTCAACTGTTAGCGGTATAGGTATAAATCCCGCTTTAGCAAATCCAACACTAACAACTGGTGGTGGTTTAGATGGTGCTGGTGATTGGATCATGAGTGCTGTTCAAACTTTAGAGAGCGGTGTTACTCTAACCGTTGGAAACACTGGAAGAATAGCAACCATAACTGGTAACATAGAAATTATAAAAGCTGGTTACGAGAATCAAACATTAAGATTTGATGTTAACAAACTGCTTTCTACATCTGCTCCATAGTAAAAAAACAAGCAAAACTGTGACTATTATAGGTATAAATTAAATTAAATTATGTCTAAAAATGAGTTGCAAAAAATATTTGATAATACCCCAGCTAAATCCTATAAAGAAAAGGTAAAGCAAATTGAGGATTACTTTGTAAGCGTTGCTGATGGAGAGAACATTATAGGTACTGGGAAGGAAATAATATATCCAGAAC
>Ga0209337_1002008_pt1 | contig 15022 bp, 18 predicted proteins | sample LinPmetageLP53_FD_184044 | JGI IMG/M metagenome (GOLD analysis project Ga0209337, IMG submission 184044) | Marine viral communities from the Pacific Ocean - LP-53 (SPAdes) (version 2) | ecosystem: Environmental > Aquatic > Marine > Oceanic | place: Pacific Ocean | collected 2010-02-08
CTTATTAGATATCTTTAACTTACGAGAAGTAGCATCAGCTGGCACTAGAGGTTCACCAATAGCATCTTCAACATATCTCTTTAAATCTTCATATATTGGTCCATGCATCATAGGAAGAAAAGCAGAATCAGTCAAACCTTTGAATCTTATTAATGGTTTCATACCATCATATTGTGAGGACGCCTTGGAACTGCCATATAGACTTGTTGTCTCAAACATACAGGTGTTCATTTTATATTTGGCATTAAGCCTTTCACGAACCCAATGTGAACAACATATGGCGGCCAATAATTTACCACCAAGATAATTAAAACCGAATGGTTGCGATGGCACAATCACAAAACCCATCATTGTGGTTTTATTAAATGCTGAAGCTCCTTCTGCAGTTTGCGAGAAGACCGTCTCCAACATTTGGTTTCTTGGTTTCATATTAATTACTGGCGAACCAAGGCGTATAAACCCGACCCATTTCTGAGTATTTTTTTCTAATACAGCCAACCTTAAACATCTACCAGGAATACTGGTCATATTAGAATGAGACGAAATCATATTGAGATAGATGTCCCATTTGTCTTGTGGTAATTCCACAATTTCTAAATCCATATCTCTTGGATGAATACTAAAATCAGAAAACAAATCTTCTTCTGGTCCCATGCCTGGTAAAACAAAAGGCCTATCAGCAAGAGAGTTTAGTTTCTGGTCACGAATGTAATCATCGATTCTTTCAAATCGGTCAAAGTAATCTGAATATACTTTAGCACAATGTATTGCTTGTTCTTTAGTTAAACTCATATTTTGAAATCACTATATCCGTTTTTGTTTTCACGACTACCGAATGTATTTACTGGCTTATCGTTCTGTGTGCCAGTATCTAACAGTTCAAGTTGTGCATTTGGTTCTGCATCATATAATCTCATTTTGGCTCTATCAATACCAACAACGAATCTCTTATAATAAGAGGGGTCATTATATCTATTCTTTAATTGTTTAACCATAATCTGACCAAGATTCTCAAGTTCTTCATTATTAATTAAAGCAAACATGAAGTCAGCTGTTGCTGGCAAACCAAATGATTCTGAAGTATCTTCTAGACCAGGGTCTGAACTAGTAAAGCCGCCTCTTGTGGTTTGTGTAGCAGACATTATTGGAACATTTGCTTCTACAGCCAAACCTCTTAGTTCTTCTGCAATCGATTTAATATATGAATAACTATTTACATTAGAACCTGGTCTTATACGAGCAGATGTACATATATTTAAATAATCAATAAAGATAATTTCTGGTTTGAAACTCTTCTTTAAAGCAAGTTCATTAATAAGAGCTCTGAAATGTAATGCAGAGGCAGCTGCAGTAGGATATTCTTTGATGATTAATTTACCATGTGTTTTACTTTTTAAGTTCTCAAATTTAACATTGAAATCTTTCTTACTTAATGTATGTAAGTCTGACATTGTAACATCTAATAAGTTGGCATCAATTCTTTCTGCAATCTTTTCTTCAGACATTTCTAAAGTAATATATAAAACATTCTGACCTTGAGATAAACAATTAGCAGCCATGTGGCACATGAATAATGATTTACCAACACCAGTACCAGCAAGAGCGATATTTAAAGTCTTAACTGGCAAACCACCTTTAGTAATCTTATTGAATAAGTCTAAATCAAATTTAACTTTGTTTTCTACTTTATGCATCATCTCAAATCTAGCATCTTGGTCTTCAGTGTAATCATGGCCAACATGACTATCAAAAGATACGCCAAGGGCATCTGATAAGAGTTTTGGTATTTCACCTTTTGGTTTTTTGTGTTCTTTGTCATCAAGTATTTGAACTGAATCCATAATAGCATTATAGATTGCTTTGTCTTGACAGAACTTTTCAGTCTCAGTAATTAACCATGCAGTATCAGTTGGTTCATTCTTAGTGAGATGAATTTGTTTTAGAAGTTCAATAGATTCAGAAACTTGATTTTCATTCAAGTCTTTTTTCTCTGTAAAATTAATTACAAGAGCTTCATGTGTTGGTGGATTTTTGTATTGTTGAATAAATTCAAAGACTTCTTTAAAGACTATCTTTTCAGAATTGTCAGCAAAGTATTCAGGTCTTATGAATGGTAAAACCTTTCTTGCATATTCATCATTGTATATCAGGTTCTTTAGTATTGTCGATTCTAGTCTGTTTGTCATGTTTTTGTTGTGCCATTATAATGTCGGATAGAATTTCTCCCATAATTTCTTGAAATTCTCCGTCTTTCTCAAGTTCTTCTATATCATGTGTGCCTGGGGATAATATAGTAAAACCAAATTGTAATCGAGCTCCTTCGCCTTCTTCGACTACCCTCGCTTTATGATAATGATATAGAACACCTTCGTATTCTGGTATCATTAAACCAACCGCTGTCACAGGTGCATCTTCAAAAGATGTATTATCTGGATTGACAAATCGCCAATCCACCTCCTGTTTATACTTTGTCTGTTTCTGTTTGCTTGGATTCATTGTTGTCCAAAACATCTGGAGATAATAAGCCACTCTCTCCCATAATGTTAGAATAGGCAATTTCATATTTTTTCTTCACATAGTCTGAGAACTCTGGATTATCTAGAATAGATTTCATGAACTGCTCGTTTTGAGTATCAGCCAATCTTACCTTATCTTGAATTTCACCAGTCGCTCGGTCAATTTTAGCATACCATCCTGGACTTGGTTTAGAAACAAAGCCTCCATCTATTGCAAGAGAGATTAAACCGGAATATTTTTGTATACCACCTTCCCACGATACTGATATAGGAATCTTACTCTTTTCTTTTACATATCTAGATTTTTCTACATTAATAATAAAGTTATATCCTGTAACTTCTTTTCCCTCTTTTTCTTGTTGACGACCAACAATGTATATACTATCAGCGGAGTAATAAGAACCTGTACCACCACCAACAATATCTTTAGGGAACATACCAATTTCTTTGTAAGTATGATTAACTACAACCATTGGTATATCTTTAAGATTTAAATGTGGTGTAATCATTCTGAATAGAGACTTGACTTGTTTAGCACGAGACATGTCTGCTACAGATTTACCGTCCATTGCATCATCAACTTCTTTCTTAGAAGCAAGATTACCAATAGAATCAATTAGAATAATAATTTTATCACCACGCTCAATCGCCTCTAATTGTTTCATTACATCAAACTTAAGTTCTTCGATGTTTGTTAGAGGAGTATGTAAAACTCTTTTCATATCAATTTGGAATGTTTCAAAGTATTTCTTTGGTGTGCCAAACTCTGAATCATAAAACAATAATACTGCATCAGGGTATTTGTCCAAATATGATTTTGCCATCAATAAACTAAATGCAGTTTTAAAGTGTTTAGATGGACCGGCCCACATTGTAAGACCTGGTGTTAATCCGCCATCTATTTTGCCGGACAATGCCACATTTACCATTGGTATTTCTGTGGGTATCATATCTTTTTCAGTGAAGAATTTAGAACCAGAAAGAATAGAACTTTCTTTGATGGTTGAATTCTTTTTTATTTTATCAAGTATACTGCTCATAATTTGTGCCTCATTTACATTTTCATAATTGATGATTTAGGAATAAGTTTATTGTTCTTATCAAGGGTGGATGGTACATCATTAAAGGGTAAGATGTCAAGCTCTTCTCGGTTCTTTGCCTGTCTATATGACATGTTTGATGCTACCAATAATAGTACAGCCAGAGGGTCGAAAACAAAAATGATGATAAGTATAACAAGTCTTACTGCCTTGTCGATGATATCTTTATCAGAATACCCATAAACTAATTCAGCTACATATTTAATAGGACCAATCTCAGCAGATAGTTTATTTTCTTCAGATAAAAGCGGAAGTCTTTCTGTAATTAGAACTTCAAGTTCTTTTTGTGTTGCTAGTACAAGTGCATTAGTTTTTCTACTAATTTTCTCAGGGTCATCACCTGCTTTTTTAAGCAAGTATTGAAGTTTATTGTTTAAAAGATATTCTCTCTGGTCAAGCATTTGTATTTTAACTTGATTAGAACCTATCATTATATTAGTATCAATGTGAGCCTTTGATAGAAAACCAAAAATACCCATTGAAGTAATTAACATAAGCAATACAATAGCTACCAAGAAATAAGTCTTCATAAGAAATGCAGTTTCTTTCCAGTTATTATATACCCACGATGCAGTTACTAATTTAGCAACCTCTAATGCACCACCCATAATAACGATTGGCCAAAAAGCACCAGGAAAGATTTGTGCCAAACCAATAATAGAATAATAAGCCGCTATCGATGATAGAATTATTGCTGTAATAAATGGTATTATGTAATTAGCTTTCATTGGCGATTTCTCTGGCGAACTTTGAAATACTTCTGGTATATTTGGTACTGTATTAATATTGCTTAACAGTTCTGGTTGTTTAGAATTAGGTTCTTGGACCTTATCTTTTGGTCTTAATATATTCATAGTTGCTTATTTATATTATCAACCAAAGAACGATTCAAGTGAGTTTGATTTCTCTACTTCCCAACCAATTGAGTCTAGAATAATTCTGAGTGGGTCTACAAATGATTTCTGAAATTGTAGTTCATAATCTATATAGTCTTCAATATTGAATTCTTTTGGACAACTATTAGTAAACGATATCACATCAGTATGAAAGTTGTTTGGTTGTTTAAGATATATAAATTTAATCTTTTCGCCTTCTTGAATTCTTTGATGTCTTTTCTTGAGACCTAGTTTATCAAGTTGATGATTATATACTAATGCACCACGAACATGAATAGGTGTGCCTTTACTCCATATAGATTTATTACAACTGTATTGTTTAAGACCATTCATTGACCTTGGAAATGCAATGTCTTCTACTGGTAGTTTTTTGAATTCATCTTTGAACGCAGCTATATAATCTTGAACTTGTTCTTGTTCGCCAAGTACTAGAAGTTTCAATGCAGATTTAATCTTCTCACGACAAGCACCAGGTGTAGATGATTTAATTGCTTCTAGACCTTGAATCTTCATTTGAGGTTCAGTGTATTGAACGCCTTCTGAATTATAAACATTAAGAATATATCTTTTCTTGGCAGTCCAGATTGCTTTGTCAGCCAACACTTCTCTTTTCATAACCATCTTTTGTGAATATGCATTAAGATAATTTGCGAGTTCGCCATAACTTTGGTCAATAAAAGGTTGTAGTTTATCTTCACAGAATTTATCCATGACTTCGATTGCTTTTTGTTTAGCAAATTCTTTTTCGCCAAATACTTTAGTGATAAACAATTCAAGATTGAGATATACTGAATCTGTATCTGATGCGAGAACATAATCAACAGCTTCTGTTTGCAATACTTTGTTTAGATATTGATTTAGTTTCTTCTCAATCCAACGAATAGATAATTGACCTGCCATTGTAATGCCTTCTGCTTGTCTTACATCAAAGAATCTAAAGTATTGATTACCTAGAGCACCATAAGCAGAGTTGAGACATTCTTTTTTAGTTAGTTGTAAGTTTGCAAATCGAGATACAAGAGCCGCATAATTACTTTTTTCTTCTGGCGTAGTTGCATCTTCATACTTTTGTTTAGCATCAAGCATTTTCTTTTTGTATACAGTTCTATCATTATACATCTTCTCAAGAATCTCTGGTAAGAAACCTTGTTTTGTTTTCTTGAAGAATTGTCCGTTTGGAGTAAATGCAACTTCTTTTACTTTAGTTAAATCAATTTCTTTAGCAATTAACCTATCAATATTTACACCATCATTAAGAACATCTCTCATATCTTTTGTGTATCTATCAGGTTCAACAATTGTATCTGGCGATATATTGTATTGCATCATCAGATGTGGATATAGAGAATTTAAGTCAAACGATGCTACCCAATTGAACAGTCCTATTTGAGGACTTTTTACATAAGCGCCTTCGTAGGCTGCATTTTTACTTGAGTGACTTTTAGGTGGAATTGCAATCTTCTTTTGATAAAGATAATTATGTACGATTGTGTCCCACATACGAACTTGTGTAAATATCTCATCAAAGTTCACCTTTGAATCATAAGCAATTGTAATTGCCATTTCTAACAATCTGCCTTTCTTATTTAACTTTTCTACAAGTTCTACATCACGAATATTATACTCAATGAATAGTTGATGATTCTTTTTATATAAATCAAACAGACCATCATATTCAGAATATGCTATCTTTTTACCAACGCCTTCTGATTGAGCAATTGTATCTAATCTATAATTATCTTGTGAACGACTTGTTGAGAATCTTCTGAACAATCTCATATAATCTAGTGTTGCAATACCTGATATATTACCAATTTGTATTGCACGACCATAGAAAGTCTCATCTCGAATTGAAACATATCCCCAAGGAGATAGTTTCTTCATTGTGTCTTCACCTGCTATTTTAGCAAATCTATTAATGATGTAAGGTATGTCAAAACCATAAACATTCCAACCAGTGATTGCATCAGGATAATTATTTGTCCAGACTTGCATGAACATTTTAATTAAATGATACTCATCTTCACATTGAAACCATTCAACATCTTCTCTATGCTTTTTGTAATCACCAATACCAAACACATAATACTTATCTTTGTTTGAGAATTTTACAGTGATTGCAGTGATAGGTTCTGCTGCGGCTTTTGGTTCAGGAAATCCATTCTCAGAACCAACTTCGATATCGATATTGGCAATGCACAAGTCTTTATAGTCCCATGCAATTACTTCTTCTGGATTGTTTTCTGCGATAAATGGATATTCGAATCTATCATTACCATAGACTTTAAAGTTATCGACATCTTTATATTTCTTAAGAAAGTCTTTAGCTTCTCGAATAGAATTGAACTTCATAGGGTCGAGTGACTCACCATGAAATGTTTTCCATTCAGTTTGTTTATTTGAAGGAACAAATAAGGTTGGAGAGTATGTTATTTTTTCACGATGTCTTACACCGTTTTTAACACCTCGATAATATATATTGTTTCCTACGACTCTTACATCAGTATAATATTTTGACATGTACCTATTATACTACTTTTTATCACGAATAGAGGCAAGGTCCGTAACTGATGCTTGTTGAATGCCTGAACCAAATACAGTGTTGTATTGATTTAGAACTTCTTTAACAGGTGTTGTTAAACATAGAACTGATTCTGTAGGAATATCTATTCCTGTTGCAAATTCAGCTGAGAACTCCAAGAATGGAGCAAATCCCACACTAGAAGAACCGTCTTTTTGCATTTCTGAGTACAGTTGTACTGGTTTTTTGATTTGATATTTATCACCTTTCTCTTCAATCTGAGCTATGATTGTTTGATTCGTTTTAAATGTCAATATTTTTATATCTGCCATGATGTATTTCTCCGCTAATTAAGTGCTTATTATACTATAAATGATGTGTAAAATGAGGCAATTATTAAAAGTAATCGCCAATTCCGCCAGTTAATGAACCAGTTTGAACTGGCTTTTCCTCTGCAGGTTTTTCTACTGGTGCTTTTGGTCCACTTCCCATAGAATATCCACTTTCATCTTCTACTGGATATGATGGCTCTTTAGTTTCAAATTCCCAACCTTCTTTTACAAATTGTTGAAAGTTTGGTGGTGTCCAAGTTCTTGGTTTTAGAATTTTACCATCTTCTCTTTTTGTAACCAAGCCTGTATTTTTATCAATCTTAATTAAATTATTTGCAGCACCTTCTTTCCAGATACCGTCAACATCCAATCCTAATGAATTCATGTAACCAAGAATAACCCATATAGAATCAAAACAAGCATCAATGATTTCTGGTTTGTCACCAATGGCCATACTTGTGTGTAATTCAGCAATCTCTTCTTTTATAAGATTATAATATAGGTCAGATTGTGGTTGATTAACCGTTGTTGTAGTTTGTCCTGCGGCTTTCATAAAGGTCTTCACATCTTTATTAAAGTTTGTTATTGCTTTAGTCATTTGTTTCTCCATGTTTTCTCTTAATGTGATACGCTAAATTAGATACACCCATTACTTTATCACAATGTGGGCATTTCTTTTTAACCTGTTTTTTCATAGTCTCGCTGATTCGTTTTTTTGTCTCAGCGTTATGCCATTCTTTAAACTCTTTACTATGTATTCTAGAGTCTCGGTTATTCTTGGCATGTTCGGCCGTTCTTACTTTACCTGTCAATGCTTTTGCTATCTTCTTACGATGTACTTGATTCAGTGGAATACCTTTCTTACTTGCAATCATTCTAGCTTTGCCTTCTGGCGACATTCTATTTTTCATACTCCCACCAATTGAGCGTGCCATAGTAAGTGCTTCATCCTTATCCATTTGGCCTTTTAGCATATGCCATGCCATAAAGTCTTCTTGTTTTCCATGTTCTACGAATAGTTTTCTATGTTCTTCTGCATGGTCTTCAACAGAAAGCTCTACGAGATTGGATGGTTCATCTGACCCACCCATGTGTTTAGGTATTATATGGTGTTTATGTTTCATATACTTATTTAGTCCCAGCGTTATCTCAAAAGCAAATCATTACCCAACAAAAAACCCTCTTGCGAGGGTTTAATGATTTTACTATTCTGAAGCGTTTCTTACGGTTTGTAATTAACCATATATATTGCGAATAAGGAATTATTACTTATTCATAACATACATAGTAATTTCAACGGTTGTTATCGGTGTGGCTCTTTATCCTCACCTTCAATATATCACTATATTGTCCAGACTATATCATCAAGACTTGTTGTCTTGCCGGGCACTCGTGTCATCTTCATCACTGTTCTAGTGGTATGATGTTAGTCGTTGAACCTTCTCATAATCCCTTATGAGCTTGGATGCTGATTGTCTCGAAAGATGTCCCAGCAGTTCACCCGGTTTTAATTGGGCCTAAAGAATTAACCCAAAACGCATTTCAGTTGCTGATGGAGTTGTCCACATAGTATTGATTCCTTTTTAAAAAGTTATATTAAAGAACCAGGTCAGCAGAGAGTATTTAAACAAGTCTGCCTTGAGATTTAACAAACAATTTCTATTTGTTAAAGGTATTTTATACTACTTGACAGCTAAAAGCAATAGAGAAAATCATTAAATTGGTCTAGACTATTTTATTAGTCCTACTTTGTATACAGTTTTGCCATTTTCTTTCATGGCAGTTAGTGCTCTCTTACGATTAGTACCATCAGTTTTGTGACTCACATGAACCCAACCAGAATCATCAATACCTGGAGTATAAAACTCCAATATGACTTGGTCGAAGTCGAGGTTGTCTACAATATACTGAGCCAGGTCTGCATTGGCGACACCAGGACACTCTATGTCGGCAGCTTCACCGTGACAGTGTTGTGATTTAGATGAACCGCCTACTGCTTTGTTAAGTTCTGGACCACGATATCCTGAATTGATTGTTGTTACACCAAAATGGTCTCTAACTTTTTGAACAACATTATCAAATAAGGCTTTTGCATTTTCTAGATGGCCTTCATTTGGAGTGTTATCAATATCCATTCGAATAGCTGTTTGACTTTTAGTGAATTCTTGTAATGTGAAATTTTTAGATAATTTCAATTTTATTCTCCCATTGCCTTAACTTTACGGTTATTGGTACGAACACCTGTAGCAAGTGCATCGATTATTGCATTTTTAAAAATATAATCGTTCTTGCCGCCGCTAGCCATAGTTTTAAATTGTTTGTGTAGCTTAAAGTTCTTATCAGTTTTCTTGTGTGGTTTCTTTTTATAATCTATATCTGCCATTATATATCTCCAATGTTAGGAAAGTGGGAGTTTAAAAACTCCCACCGTTCATTTACCTTTACCTGTTTTACCTTCATTTAATAGTTCTGGCTTAAATAAATTAAGCGCTTCATCACTAATTTCAATATTGCGAGGTTTCTTATGTTCAGGAATTACATTCTCTAAACCTATTCGTAAGATGCCATCTGTATATTCAGCACCACGAACTTCCACCGTATCGGCAATTTTGACTGTTTTGGTAAAAGAGCGAAGACCAATACCTCGATGTAAATATTCAATATCTGATAAATCTACATTTTTGGATTGTTCATCTTTGTTGCCCTTAATTATTAAATGGCCATCATCAACCTTAATATCAATCTCAGACTTATTATATCCAGCCACAGCGAGTTCTACCACATAATGGTATTCATCTACTTTAACGATGTTGTGAGGTGGAAATGAGGTTTGACTATTGTTGTTAGGTGTTGATGCTAGCATCTGTTCAACTTCACCGAATAGTTGTTCGAATCCGAGTGTAGAATTGTATAGAGGGCTAAATGAAAAGCGTTGACTTAATGTCATGTTATTTCTCCTTGTGTTAAGCGAGTTTCAAAAAAGATGACCCCGAAGGCATCATCAAATCGGCAGTTTTAAACTGGTCTGCCAACCAGATTCTTATTTATAAAGCATTGCTTTAATTATTCGTGTTCTTGTGGTTTTTTGCCTATGTTATATTTTGCAATTAATTCCCAATCATCTTTTTCTTTGTATGAGATAATCTTTATTTGATGTAGAGGTGCAACATTATCTTCTAATGCTTTTGGTTTTAGAATTTTAACTAAAGCCCATTCCTCTAATAGTTTTGCAATTGCATTTCTTCTTTGTATATCATTTTCAGATATGTTAGATGGTTTTCCATCCAAGCCAAACAATTCCTTAAAATGTACAATATAATATCTACCTTGTTTATGTAATATATGACAAGATTGATATAGAATCTTTTCTTTACGAGAAGATACACCAATTCGTGTGAGTGTCTCACGAACCTTTAAAAAGTCATCTTGATGATTAAGAGTGACTTCAATGAAATCGTTTAAGTCTACCATAAATTTACCCTTTCTTACCTAAGCCGCCTGTATTGACTGAATTGGCAATTTCTTCTATTTGCAATTTTGTGAGGGTTGAGAGAACTTCTCTAGCTTTTGAATTTGAGATATTATAGACCTGTTTGATACATTCTATATTTGCAATCTTCTCAGTCTTCACCCATTTAGCAAACGGTCTTTTGCTTTTTCTAACTATATTTAGTAAAAAATCATTCTGCAATTTACTTTCTAGGTGATGATGTTGATTCATTTCATTAGCATAAAATATACAGTCTTTATGGTAGGATAAAGTACGATTAATTAAAAATGGTTTATAACCAAGTTCAGTTATATCATCAACAATTAATTGTTTGCCACCGTATAATATTTGATTTGAGTAATCGAATGGGCTACTCATTATTTAAATTCGCAGTTAGCCATCAATTCAGTTAAACATGCAACTAAATTAATTTCTGAATCAGCTACAAAAGCGTTCTTGTATTGATAGTCTGCTATAATCAATACTGCTTGAGGTATCGATTCTTTCTTCATCATATCATAAAGAGCTTCATAAACTTGTCTAAACACCGTATTAGAATCTATGTCGGTTGTTGCAACCCATTTACGAATTGAATTAAAGTTCTTCTCTTTTAGATATTGAGTAATCTGGTCAATTTGAACATTGCCAATATGAGCCAAAATGCCTGTATCAATCTTTCCAAATTGTGAGTATCTTTGTAACTCATTAATCACTCTTCTGAAATCAGGAAAATGTTTCTTAATCAATTCAGCAATTACAGCTTTCTCATAATCAACTTCTTCTGATACTAGAACTGATTCGATTCTTTGCATAAACTGTTTGGCAATTTGAGACTTCTCATTGCCTTTAAGTGAGAATTCAACACCTGCACATCTAGAATGTAATGGTTCAATAATACGATTCTTATAATTACAAGTAAAGATGAATGAACAGTTTCCTGAGAATTCTTCTATTGCATTACGAAGAGCCGGTTGAGTTGAATTTGGATTTAGATAGTCTGCTTCATCCATGATAATAACTTTTCTGCCACCAACAAGTGACATTGAAGAAGCATAGTTTTTGATTTTAGTTCTGAATGTATCAATACCACTTTCGTCAGAACCATTAATGACTAGATAGTCACAACCAATTTCTTCGCACATAGCCTTTGCAACAGTTGTTTTACCAACACCTGCACCACCAGATAAAAGAAGATTGGGAATACTTTTTTGATTGACATACTCTTGAAATGGTTTCTTTAACCTTTCAGGTAATATACAATCTGCTATTTTCTTTGGTCTATATTTCTCGACCCATAATAAATGTTCCATTGTTCACACACCTCATAATATAATATAATAAATTAAGATTCAAACTTAGAACCTTGTTCAGTTGTCACCCAATATTGTAAATCAATATCTTTGTTTTTGAAATGCGAAATACCTTTTGATGAAATATTTACATCATAGTTACCTGGCATTAGTTTAGATAAGTTCTCTGTTTTGAAAACCATTTTATAAACTTTGCCATCGCCTTCAGCAATTTCAAGAGTGTTTGTGTGTGATGAATCGTTAGAAGTATCTAGAGTAGCAAGATTAACTTTTGCACCTGTAGATTCAACTGCGATTTGTGGAGAGGCCAGAACTGCAGCTGTTCTCATGATATCACTAAAATCATCAGCAGTCAATGATATAGAAATCTCTGGTTCAGGCATTGCAATTGCTTTTGGTGGAGGAGTAACAATCATTGTTGGTTCACAAAAACGATATTTTGTTTTTGAACGGCCTTTGTTACTCACAATGATTACATTTTTATCTTCAAATTCAAATGTCGGGTCAGTGCCTAACGAGATAACAGATAAAAAGTTGTTTAGGTCATAAACGCCAAAGTCTGCAGGAACTTCTTCAGTAATATTCACTTGTGCTAGAATATTCTTATGAGAAGATACAGTCTTTAATGTCTTGCCTGCTTTAAATAAAATACCTTGGTTTATTGCACCAAAGTTTTTTAATATCGATAATGTTTCTGTCGAAAGTTTCATAATATAGTTTCACCTTATAATAATAAATTTTGTTTCTTTTCACTTACTTTAACATCCTACTACAAATATTGACATAAAAGAGGTAAACTTGAATTAAAATTCAAACTTAAGTCCAATGCCAAATCCATTTGAATCACTATCACCTCTTTTTAAATCATACCCGGCATTTAGTGATGTGTCTTCTAAAATCTTATAACTTATTCCTAATTTAATTGTTTGGTCATTTTGCTTATGGCCAGTATCGAATGAATCACGAAAACGATAGCCAATTTTAGTTGACATCTTATCGTTAATTTTATATTTTACTGAAGGAGTTATAGACCAATAACCAAAGTTATCTTTTGTGGTGTATTTGTTACCAATACCAAATCTCAATGAAGAACTCCAATCATCGGCAAGTTTATGTTTACCAATAACAGCAGCCTCTACTCTTGTGTTATTACTACCAGAATCTTTGTCTTTGATTCTTGAAGATATTTCAGCATCAAAGTATTCATTAATATGTTTACCAAACTTAGCAGACCATTTAACAGCATCACTTCCTCCTGTGTTACTCTTTTCTATTCCATATTTAATGCCGGTATAATATGAGGTCTCTTCTGCAATAACATTTGTGGTCAACAATAAAGCTATGAGGGTTTTTTTCAATCTAAGGCCTCCATTTGTTTGATTCTTTCTAGTCTAATTTTCTCAAAGGCTACTTTTAATTCTTCAGGAGACATGGTTGATATATCTGGATATTCATTAACAACCACTTCTTTTTCACATAAAAAGTTACAACCTATCTTATAGAATATTTGATACCAAATTGTAAAGAAGAATAATATACAAAAATAGAGAACTGCTTTATTGAAATAATATCTCACTATTTTACCATGAAAATGTCATCAGTCAACATTCTATTCACTTCAAGTTCTAGATTAGCAATGGTGCTATTGTTTTCAATTGTATAATCAATATGGCATCCAACCCAATCAAATTCTGAAGAATGTATTCCAAGGTTTTGTATATTATATTTTGCAGAAGCCCAACTATAGTTTCTCTTAGGTCCTTTATTCAAAGTTACAGCATCTTGAAACCAAGATACTTCTGGTCCTCGGATTATTCTAACAATTTTGCCACCGTGGTCATGAATCATTTCAATTTCATTGCGAAATCTAACATCGGTAACAACAGTGTTGGCATCTTGAGCTCTTTTCATGAGTGAGTGAACCCATATATCTTTATGAAAGACATTACGACCACCTTCTGTACCTAATAATTGTAAGGCATCTCTTGGTGTAAAATCTCGGTTAAAGGCTGATGACCAATACTTATCGGGAATTTCTCGCCAATTTCTGGACTCTTCTGAATCTCCCTCAAGCAATCTTCTATCCCATGCAAATATTTCAGCACAAGCATCTTTTAATGGTTTAGCAAAACTATCTTTAACATATCCTTGTTTTTGAATAATATCTCCGACAGTTCCTTTGCCTGACCCCATAAAGCCGACAATGCCGATTAACATTATAGTTTACCTGTGTATTTTGCAACTGCACCCATATCACCGGTGAAGGCATAAGTTCCAATATGGTGAGTTTTCATCCAAGGACATAACCAGATTTTACCACCAGTTTTTCGCCACATTTGGCAGAACATATAATCTTCTGATAGATATCGGTCAGTACCACCACCAGTATAACTATCTTTTGTATCAATGATTGTATCAAAGAAAGCATGAATATAATTCTTGCCATCAAAATGTTCTTGACCAACATGGTCTGGTTTATATCTAATTAAAGGAAATTCTTCTTTCATCTTATCGAACACTTGGCGTTTAATCATCATATGACCTGTGCCAATTTCCATTACTTCAATCGGGTCTGTTATTGTAAATTGTTTTGTGCCTTTAACGACATTAAATACATATTCACCAACCACTTTACTTAAATTTTTAACATCCATATCAGGATGTTTTCTTGCTGTCTCAGCAATATTTTTCCAATTCATTGATTTTTTAGGGTAAGGTCCGCCAACAATATCTTTATCTAATGCCAATAAAGCAATGATATCTTGTGGGTTGAATTGAACATCTGCATCAATAAACATCAGGTGAGTATATCCTGACCTTAAGAATTCATCTGCAAGGTAGTTTCTAGCACGAGTGA
>Ga0209337_1002011_pt1 | contig 15008 bp, 6 predicted proteins | sample LinPmetageLP53_FD_184044 | JGI IMG/M metagenome (GOLD analysis project Ga0209337, IMG submission 184044) | Marine viral communities from the Pacific Ocean - LP-53 (SPAdes) (version 2) | ecosystem: Environmental > Aquatic > Marine > Oceanic | place: Pacific Ocean | collected 2010-02-08
ACCAACTAATTGGAGTCACAATGTAGGTATATGTGATATAATGAATAACGGTAATTTTAATTTAGTAGTTTTAACAATAAACAATGGCTACACAACATATAATGGAAAAATAATAGGTGCCTAAAGACGTATTAGAAATAAAAACATTTGAATCTGGAAATATTTATAATGCAGATGATAGAGATATTCCAGATGATGCTGCAGTTTATAGTGAAAATATAGACCCTTATGGACAAGGTGGTTCATTAATGGCTATACAAGCTGATGCTGCTACTATTAAAACAGATGTAGATACTACTAGAATGAAACTTATAAATGATAACGGTACTTATAGGTTGGTCTATGTAGATAAATCTGATTATGATATTAAAAAAGTAGATGATGTATATGGTAGCCCTAGTTCTCCAACTGTTTTAGAAGCTGGTACATTTGGAACAAGCACAAGCATTGCTGCTTTGCAAACAAATAACAAAGAAGTTCATATGGGTCTAGGTAGTACAAGAGATGCTAAATGGGTTGGTACAATACCACATGGACAATTTGGAGGTTCTGCTCCAAGTGGGTTGCAATGTGTTAAAGCTGAATTAACAAGTCCCACTTCTTTCCCAAATATGCATAAGGTAGTTAGTGATGGTACGCATGCATATGGAATAGAATTTGGTGGATTTAGATTGTATAAATTTAAATTAAGTGACCATTCTTTTGTGGAATCAAAAATTATTGAATCAGGTACATTGCCAGAATTAAGTGCTATAGCATTAGCTAGTGATAATAATTTATGGGTTTTTGATGTTGCAAGTAAAAATTATGTTGGCTCTGCACCCTCTACGCTTGGTTCTTGGATGAAAGTAAATGCATCTACATTAGATGTTATTTCTAGTGGTACTCTTAATATTGCAAAAACTACTAGTGATATGGTAGGCTATGGTTATAAAGGAGTTGGAGTAACTACTACAGCAAGTGATAAACCAATTGTAACAGATATTATTGAAATAGGTAATTATTTATGGTTTGGATTAGGATGTGGCATTACAGGGCAAGCTCAAGACCTTAGAGCAAAAGTATGGTTATGCAATCAAGAAACTTCTCATTTTATTACTGGAGCAACAGTAATAGCAGTCATGAGAAATATTGTAATGCAAGATAGTGGAGCCAGTAATAATGCAAAAGAATGGGAATTAGGTGCTCCTGATGGTGCGCCTGTATTTGCTACTGCTATTATACCTCCAATATGTTTAATAAACCCTAAGCATGGTAGTAATGAATATTGTGGCGTTGTTATGGAGTGGTATAAACAAGATGGCAGTACAAGTTTACATAATGTTGCAGGGCAAGGAATTAGAAGTGCAACTAATGCTAGTAATGTAACCCAAGTTGGTTTATCTATTATGAGTATAAAATACAACAATACAACTTCTAGTTTTGTAGATAATTGGGCATCTTATTTTGCAGGTGGTGATATAGAAACAAGTAATGGTAGAGTATTTGGAATATTTCAAAGTAGTGATAAATCTAAAATGATGTTTGGTTTGAGAAATAACTCTACTTTAACATTGTCAGATTATGAATTTATAGATTCATATGACCATGATACTACATATGCAGACCATCAATTAGGTAATAGAACAACTAATACTGGTGAAGATATAAATAATGGTGTTGTTTATTTTAAAAACAATAGTAGCAATTATGATTATTACATATGGTCTGGTGGTGGTGTAGGTCGTTTAATGTCTTTAATTAATGCTAGTAATCACTCTACTTCTAATTTTACTCCTAGATTAGAAAATGCAGTTGAGTTAGTTTTATTAGAAAACACTTTAACTAGTGCAATCCACACTATTAATAAAAAATATTATTATAAAGTTTCTTTTTTATATGATGGTTATCAAGAGTCTCCATTAAGTGATTTTACTTCTATAGTATCAACAGCTAAACAAATTGCAATTAATATAAATGTACATAGTGTTGTATCGGTTAATGCAAGAGTAAGTCACGTTAATATTTATATGGCTGAAGGAGAAAATAATTCTTTATCTCCAACTGGTTTTTATAGACATGTTACGTCAGTAAAGTTAGATGCTGATTGGACTAGTGTGTCAGATAATGCTGCAAATCCTGATTGGGGAAGCTACTATACTAGGTTATATACCCACGCTACTGGGCTAAGTGCAAGTTATGAAGCTAGAACTGGAATATCAGAAGTATTAAAAAACACTATTCCTAAATACGGATTAAGCGCACAATTAAATAATTTTTTATATGTAGCAGATTGCAGTCATCCAGAGATAGATGATGCTTCTAATTATATATTTAAATCTAGACCATTTAATTATAATCAGTTTAATTATATAATAGATTTTATGATATTGCCTGACAAGTCTGTTGCATTAGAAGTTTTTAATGGCAGACTATATGCATTTACTACTAATAAAACATATGTAATAAATCCAGATGGATTGTATATAGAAGATACTTTAGAGGGTATAGGATGTAGAAATCAAAATGGAGTAGTAGTATCTGAAATTGGAATGTGCTGGATAGATTTTAATAGTATTTATTTACATGATGGTAAGGTTGTACGTGATATTGGTTCTAAAATAAAAAAAGCTCATCAAATAGATGATACTTATAATGTGTATTCTACTTTAGAAAAGTTATGTGCTTTTTCTAGTAGTGATTATGAAGGTGATATTGTTATTGGATATGATTCTTATCGTAAGGCTTTTTGTTTCTTTTATACATATAAATACAATGTTGTAAGTAGCTTTACACATAGCGTTGTTCTTACTAATGGTTCAGAATTTGTAAGTCATGGAGGTAGTCCTAGTAGTCCTTTAATAGCGGGTCAAACTATAACAAATTCAAATCTTCCTAGTGGGAGTTCAACAATAGCTCTTATACAAGATGCAAATAATTTTGAAATAAACACGCAGGCAACACAAAATTTTACTGGTGATGTAACAATTACTACTACGACAACTAATTATGTACCTCAATGTTTAGTGTATACTGTACCTAAAAATAGATGGGATGTTTGGAACAGAACTAATAGTGATACTACAACAACTTTTAATACTCATAGTGCTTTAAATGGTAAAAATGGTGAACTGTTAGTTTCAGATACTACAGGATTATTAAAACCATTTGACCCTTTAAACTCTACTAGGTTAGATAATTTTAAATGGTATAGTAAAAAGTTTACAATGGGTGAATCAACATCAGATAAAAAAATATATAAAGTTGAAATATTATCTGAAGATAGTTCACCTACTATAACAGTTAATACAGCAGAAAATAGCAATGTTTATTCTGCTTTATCAATAAAAAGAACTGCTAGACATGCACAAATAAAACTTGAAGTTGCAGGAGATGCTACTGCAACAATAGATGCATTGCGATTAGTGTTTAGAAGGTTAAAAAGAACAAAGGCAATGTCGTGATAAGTCAAAAACGTTCTCAAAAAGTAAGTGAAGATAATTTACAAAGAGTTGTAGATAAAATTTATGATGACATAAATGAAATTATTAATTCAGTAAATCAAGGAGATACATCTGAATTAAAAAACACATTTAAAGGTAAGTCAGGCGATATACGTTTAGCTAAAATAAATGATGGAAGTTATGAAATACAGGGAAGAACTGATGAAGGCTGGGTTAAAAGAGCTATGACTTTTAAGGATGTAGAATGAGTACACAATTAGATATTAGAAGAAATCAGGGTTCTATGTTAAGTGTTCCTAATCCAATTACAGGTACAGGAAATGTAATGCGTGGAACATTTAACAACCCAATTCAAATGAATGCAGTTAACTCTGTAGCAAATAATAACAAAGGAGTAAATATGTTACCATTAATAGGTGGTGTAGCAGCAGGAGCTGGTTTATTAACAAGTCTTTATAATAGACCTAAAAACATGAATTATAATTTTAATTTTGATTTAGCAACACCAGAATATCAAACTAATGAAAGTATGTTAAATTCAATTGGTAATTTAAATCAACAAGGTTCTATGTTAAGAGGTATGGGTGAAAATTATCAGCAAACGTCTGCAGATTTTTTAAATCCTGATAGTGATTTTATGACAAGTCAAAGAAGAAATTTATCTCAAGATATTGCAGATAATACATATAGTCAACAAAATATGTTAAATGCAGCATTAGCACAAAGAGGAGCTGGAAATAGTTTTTCTAGTTTATTAAATGCATCTACATCAAATAGAAGTGCAGAACAAATGCGCAAAGGATTTGCTGATATAATGAATAGAGGAGTAGGCTATTCTACTCAATTTGCTAATCTTGGTTTAGGTGCTATGCAAGGAGCAACAAGTGCTTATGGAGCAGGAGGTCAGTTATCTTCAGCTATGGATGCAAGGTCATTGCAAAATCAACAATTTAACGCACAGCAAAGTAATGATTATAATCAATATTTAAAAATGGCTAGATACAATCAACAAGTGCAAAATCAAAACGCTAAAGCTTCTTACAGAAATAATATTAGTAACAATTTATTTGGATTAGCTGGCGGATTTCTTGGAATGGGGAAAACAACATGATAATACCACAAATGCAACAACGTTACACAGGGTACAGTTCTGAAGGAGCTAATAATCTTTTAAATGCTGTAATGGGTGCTAGAAGAGCATCAGTTATGGAAAGACAACAAGCTGTAAATGAAGAAATAGAAAGAAGAAATAGAGAAGATTATAATAGAAGAGTAGAAGCTGGTAAACAAGCAGGTGCTTATAGAAAAGCTCAAACAACAGCGATGGAAGAACAAACTAAAATTAAAGAAGATAGAACTCAAGCAGGAGCATATAATGCACCTAGTAAATTATATAATGCAGCTCAATGGTTTAATGACAATCTTAACCCTTTTGCACCAAGTCAAAGTTCTAGAGCTAGGCAAGAAAGTAACTCTATAGAGCGAACAAGAAATAATCCTATGCCAACACAAAGTGATTATTTAGGTGATGAGTATTATCAAAACTTACCTGCTTTAAGTCCAGAGCAATACAATACTTTTTATCCTCAACCTCAGTCTTTGTTAATGAATTTAAATTTAAATAAGTAAAGGAAAATAAAATGGACCCGAGAAGAATAATGATGTTAGTTGAAGACTACAACGCAACTCCTGATAAATACACAGATAAGGAAGCTGAAATGATTGCTGCTTTAGCTCAACAATCAGGTCAAGAATTTAGACAAGAATCAAAACCATTACGTAAATTAGCTTTTAATTTAGCTGATACTGCTAGTTTTGGTTTATTACCAGACAGTATATTTAAACCTGAGTCAAGAGGTGAATCTGTTTATGGACAAACTATGATTGATTCTATTGCTAGTGGAGTTGGCGCACTTGGTGGTTTAGCTACTGGTGCTGGTGCTTTATATAAAGGTGGTATGGGTGCTTCTAAGTATTTATCTAAACCTGTAATGGGTACTACAAACGTAACTAGAGGACAACAAATGGTAGGACAAGCTAGAGATTATGCTGCTAAATCACCATTGCTACATTCTATGAGAGCGTATGGTCAACAAGGAGCTAGTGCTATAAAAGGAACAACTGCTGGTCAAGGAGTTTCTAAAGGTTTTAATAAGTTAGTAAAAAACATGTCTGAAAAACTTTTAATATCTGAAGATGTTGCTAGAAATATTTTAATGGGTAGTGGAGCTTTAGCAGGAGCTGGTTTATACTTTGAGTAACCCTTACGAAGGCTATAAAGTACAAAGCCTTATAAATACATACAGGTCTAATCCTGATATGTTTAATGACGACCAGCTTGATGAGCTGGAACGTTTAGCAGAAAACAGTCAAGTAAGTTTTAAAAGACTAGAAGATAATTTTAGTCTTACAAGGGCTGTGCAACAAGCGCAGTCTGGGTTTATAGAAGGACTTACTACTTTTGATTTAGTACCTAAAGAACCACGCAATACAGGTGAAGCTATATTTAGACAACTAGGTCACCTTGCAGGGTTTGCTCCTGGAATTTTAAAAGCTCCATTATCTTTATTTAGACGTAACGCTGCTTTAAGAAAAATTAAAGGTGACAGCAAGTTATATAAAACTATTGAAAATGGTATAAATACTTTAGATGCTATGTCTGTACCTATGATGTTTCAAAGAGGTACAAAGAATCTTATAGATAGTCAATTATCTAAAAGAGGTTTAGAAACAATAGATTATTTAAAAAAAGGAGCAGTGCCTAGAGCTATAGGAACAGAAGCATTAGGTCTTGGTGTTGCTAGTGCTATAAGTAATATATGGAAAGGTTCAGATGTTATAGCTGATTCTTTTATAGGTGGTGCTATAGCAGGGGGTGCATTTGGTGGTATTGGTAATTTTGTATCTGTTGGTAATTTATATAAAGGCACACCACAACAAGTAAATCAAGCAAATAAAATATTAAGAGGTAGCGTAGCATCTGCGTTTATGGGATTACCTAGTACATTTAGGGGTGACCCTACAGAGATGCAATTGTATGAGTATTTGTTAGGTGGGTTTTTTGGATACAATACAAGACCAGCTAGAGAAGCAGCTGCTGGTGAATGGATAATGGGTTCTAAAAAGAATGGCTTTACAAGAGACATTAGAGATATAGTAGACCCAGAGCAATCTAAAGATTGGAATACTATAGATAAAAAAGCTCAAGATTATATTTTAAATGAGCATCCTGCTCCTTCATTTAAAAACTCTGAAAGATTAGAAGGTGCAACTGGTAGCGCATTAGGATGGTTACAACACAATTATAAAAACTTTAATTGGAGAAATGCTGCAATTAAACATTATGAAGCAATAGACTCTAATTGGAATACGTACAGTGATAAAGGTAAGAATACAAAGATAGCTGAATACTATAGATGGAAAGCTAGAGAAGGTATGACTGTTGATGCTTTTGGTAAAATAGCTAATGCTGTAAGTACTTCTGAGCAATTATATGCAGAAATGCAAAGTGATTTTATGGACCCGTTTACTAAAGAAAAAGATTCTATATCTAAGATTACTGAAGAGGTCTATAAAGATGTAAAAAAGAATGAAAAAGATTCTGTTGTATACAAAGATTTTGATTCTTTTGAAAAAGTAATTATTGACGCTACTAATAAAAGCATGGGAGAAAATGGTTCTAATAGAAGATTAGAATCTTATATAGAAGATGTAAAATCTAATTTAGACTCAGAAACATTTAAAAAGCATGAAAGAAATCTTCGTAAAAAATGGTGGACTGAAACAGAACCCGCACAAGAAGTTGCATTTTTTATAGAAGGTACAGGTAAAAATATATCTGTTGATTTTACAAAGAATGAACAAATTAATAATGTATCTATTGGTGAAAAATATGATAAGATGCCATTAGATTATTTAGGATACGCTAAAGGGTTCAGATTTTTAACACATGGTGTAGATAAAAACGGTGAGCCATATAAAGTATTGTCACATAGAATGGATGGAGATGGAATCTCATTTAATGTTGGTAGAGATAAATTAATTAAAATAGAAGAAGCGTTAGCTGAAAAGAATAAATATATATTTAGCGGAGTAAAAGATAAAGACTTTTTATTAACAGCAGATTTTGTAGATAATTTACAAGGCGTAATTGTTACAAAAGATATGATTAAAAATGCTATGGCTAATGACCCTTTAGAAGCTAAGGGTATAGAAAAAGCATTTAAAGATGGGCAAGCTTCTGAACGCAATGTATTTGGTAGTGATAAAAATTACGAAAGAAAATGGGTAAGTAATATTTTACATCACGCTATGTTAAATGGATTAGTAAATAATCAAACTAATGTAAGGAATTTAAACTTAAAAAACATGTTAATGCATGAAGGCTATGGTAAATCAGTAGCTGATTTAAATAAAAGAATGACATTGCTTACTAATAGAATGGCACCAATGCAAAAAGCTAGTTATACTGAAACTAATCCTGATGGACAAATGAGAGGTATAATAGTTAATGATATAAACACTACAGGTAATAGTGATACAGATGGTGGTTTAATTATAGCACATAAATTCTTTGACAAAACATTAAACGTTTTAGGATTTGACCCTAGAGCAGGGCATATAAAGCCTGTAATAGGTGGGCAAACAGGATTATCAGCTTTGTTTACTAAGTCCAACGGACAAAGAGCTTCTACAGAATGGAATAAGTTTATGGAAAGCAGAGGCTTAGATTTTGTTGTATTTAATTCTGGAGCTAAACTTAGAGGAGATTTAAAATCATCTCAATTATCTATTGATGCTACTACTGGCAAATTATCTTCTAGTGGTACAATTGTTCACACATTACCTATAGAGCATTTACAAGTAAGTACAGGTACATATGAAAATCCTATTAAGTCTATAAAAGGAGATGAACTTCCTTTACAAGCTTATGGTCAAAGTAATAATATACAAGCTAAAGGGTTTGCTAAAGAATACATAAGTGACGTTTTAGACAGGTCTTTAGCTGGTAGTAGAGCTGGTCAAGAATTAGTAAAACAATATGACCCTAAAAAAATAGAAAAATTTATAAAGTTATTTGAAACAAATGAATTAGGTGTTATGGAATTACCTATGGATTTTGTAACTAAAATATTATTAAAAGACCCTAGTACGCCATTAGCTAAAAAGTTTATGGATAAATTAATGAAATTAGAAACAGATGGATTTTTGGATTTAGATTTTGAATTTGATTCTAACAGTAATTATAGAGAGTTTCATGCAAGTAATAAAATATTAGCTGAAGCTATGGCTGGTACTTACGCAGTTAGAAATGTTTTATTTAGAGATAACTATCATAACGCATTAAAAAAATATTTAGTAAAGAGATATGCTAATCCATTTATTGAGACTGCTGGTAAGTCTTGGTTAAAAGCTTATACTCCTGACCAATTAATTAATAAGATTGTTGACCCTGCATTAAAAAAAGAACAAAAGAAAGGATTAAATGAAGGAGATTTATATTTAGATAATATGTTTAAACGTATGCTTGTAGAGCATAAACATATACCTAAAGAAGATTTAGAAGCTATATACCAAAGGAAACTAAAGAATGCACAGAAAACTGATAGCAAAGCTACTATGGAAACTATCGACAAGCGAATCACATTGGGCGAAGCTTGGGAGCAATATCTTGGGAACTACTCCAGAAAGAACCTTAAAGCGTGGAATGAAACATTTGACCTCATCGTTATTCGCACTCCTGCTGATAGTATGTCTGGCACGAGGCAGTTACGCTTTAGGGGTTTTACAGGGCAAAGAGGCTCAGGTTCGTTCACACACCACAAGGATAATATATACCTTGGAGGTGCAGACAAAGATGCAGACAGCATCAAAATATTCCAAGGGTTCAATAAAAATTTAAGAGATTATTATACTAAAGTAAAAGATGAAAGAAGTCACTGGAAAAAAGGAAACTCTTACGATAAGTTTATAAATGATTTATTTAGAAAAGAAGGGATGACAGATAAAGAAAGAGAACGTTTTACAGGTTACAGCAAAAGTCCAAAAGACAAAGGCTATAATAGAGAAGACGATGTCTATAATAGAATGTTTATGTTTAGCCCTGCATATAGACATAAAGTAGCTCAGAATAGTATAGCTGGTAAAGGTGGTCTTGGTTATGGTTTAAGTGCTAAAATAGTAATGCAAAATTGGAGAGATTTTATAGCTAACAATAAAGGCAGCATTGAATTTCCTTATCAAGATTTAGAAAAAGGTTCCTTAACTGATTACATTGCTAAAGTATCTTTAAAAAAAGGCACAGTAGAAGGTCAAAGTAAAGACCAATTTTTTAGAGATTTAGGTACAGCTATTGTTAATAAGTCAGCTGATGCAAGTACAGACCCTACTGTAAGAGCTTACCCTATTTTTAGGCAAATGTTATTTGATTCTTTGTTTAAAGTAGAAAGTTTTAATGCTAAAACAGGTAAGAAAAAAGAAACTATTGATACGAAGACTGGTGAAGTAACTCAAGATTACATAGGATATAAAGGCATATTAGAACTAGCACCTTTTGGTGATTTAGCAGCAATAAAAGATGCTGTTAATATTGCTAAACCTGCTTCTCAAGTTAAAAATGTATCCTATAGGTTGATTAAAGATATTGCTTTGAATAATGTATCTCCAGAAATATCTAAAAGTCTTGGATTAACTGTAGGTGAAAGAGCTAATTATGTTAAAAACAATAAAACATATTCTTTAATTAGATTGGAAAATGTTAGCAGAAGAATGATTGAACAAGATAAACAAAGCAAAAATCCTAAAGGTTTAGTTTTAGGTAATGCTAGGTATCAATCAACTCCTGTAGCAAAAAGTGCTATGAGTTTATATGATGTTGGACATGGTATAAATAATGTACAAGCTAAATTATTTGCTAAAGGAGCAGATACTGTTATACCTCAAATAGTAAAAAAAATGTATGATGCTGGCATTCAATACGATTTTTTAAATTTTCCAACAATACAAAACAATTACAAAAAATTATATTCTAATGCTTACATAAAATCAGAAGGTTTTACAGGATTGACTAGATATAGTACAAAAGAAATGTCAAAGTTTATAGAGCAACATCTTGGTTTATTGTTATCTGATTTAAGTATTGCAGCTCCCGCTCAAATAAGTTATGCTATACAGCAACAAAGAAACATAGGTAGAGCTTTAGATTACATAGGTAAATCATTGGGTAATTTTGCTACAATAGAATTATTAAATAAAAATTTTATTGATATACATAAAGCATTTAGTAATAAAGGTATAAAAGCAAATGTAATAGAAAAAGTAATACCTGCTATAGTAAAAGAAGTAAAAGATTTAAAGTCTAGATTAAGTATTGATAATAGACATAAGTTAGACAAAGATGGAATACAATTAGATGTAGAAGCAGATATAAATGCATTTAATAAGCGTTTAATAAAAAATGCAGATGCTTTTGGTGTGAGTCCTAAATTGTTTCTTGATTATTATCACAATTTATTATTAAGTCCTATAACAGGTCAAAAAACATATGCAGGGTCTAAGTTTGCTAAGAATACATTCTATAAAGATATACATAGTTCATTAGCTATTCCATTTGCTACAAAGAAAAACTTTTATCAAAAAATGGAATCAATGCATGAACGTTCTGCAGAAACTGACACTGCATTATTAAATAATAAACCTTTAAGTATTAAACCTAGTAGTAAGGTTACTTTAGAAGGTGTTGGTGTTGAACGTAAAAAACCTATTAAAAAAGAGTCTGCAGCAGAGAAGCAGCCAGTTAAAAAAGATTTTTTAACTATTAATGAAATGATAGGTAGTGATGTTATAGAAAAACTAGCTATAAATGATAAACAGGTAGAACAAGTAAACCAATTTAGAAAGAATCTTAATGAACATAGAGTCGTTAAAAATAATTTTGAACAATGGTTTGAATATTTTACATCAATTATTAAAGGTGGTATTGTTCCAAGGGAAGCAACAACATTTAATATGAATGATGTTATTGCAGTTAATAGATATTTTAAAGGCTTGCAAGACCCTTATAATTTAGAGTTTAAATTAAAGTATTGGTTTCTTGACCCAAGGTTTGTTGATGAAAAGTTATCTACTAAAGGATTAATTAATAAATACTTTTCTTATTTTGGTAAAGTACAAACAGCAAATAATAAACAAACGTTTAAAACAAAACCTATATTTAGTTTTACTAGTCCTATTGGAGAAATAGCAAAATACTTACAAGCTTCTGAAAGATATGTAAGTAAAGATTTAAAATTTGCAGAAACAAAATTGTTTAAGCCTTTTGAAAGAATATTAAAAAACTTTAATGTTAGTGAGCAAGGTAAACTAATGGAAGAGTTGTTTAAATACGTAGAAGAAGGTTACAGACCTACTGATGTTAAGACATTAAGAACATTAGAAAGATTAGATGCAGCTAGAAAAGATTTATTTGAAGGTATGCAAAAATGGATATACACTTACGACTCTAAAGGAATTAAAGCTACTAATAATCAAGGTGAGTGGATTTTAGATAAAGATTTTTTAGGGTGGTATAAATCTACAGGTGGTGTTTTAAATAAATATATGAGGTGGGATAAATCAGGGAGGATGGATTTAGAGCATTTTAGAAAAAGCGTTATTGAAAGTGGTAACATAAATAAAAAAGAAGTTATTGATGTAATTGGTACTGATGGAATTAAAAGGTATCAAAAAGAACACAAGCTTGAAAGACTTATATTAAATAAGCCAGAAAATAATAATCTTACTTATAGAAATAGTATAAGAAAAAAATATAAAGGCATTGGTGAAATTAATTTAGATAAATATATGCCTCATTTAAATTTTGGATATAATGAATTTTCTAGAAAAGAAATAGCATTATATTTAGAGCAAAAAACAAATAATATATATGACACTACTTATAAAAAAGCTAAGGGAGCTGGTCTTTCTGATAAAGAAGCTGGTAAAAGAGCTGAAAAAGTATCAAAAGAGTTTGTTAGAGCTAATGAGAATAAGTTAATGCAAGCGGGAGAGTTTTTTAGTTATTCTGAATTAATAGAACCTGCTATATTAACAGAAGCAGATTTAAAATCATCTTTAACAGAGCAAGGTAGTTTAGCTAGTGTGTTAAAAGCTAGAGATGCTAATGCTCCAGGTTTTGATAAAAGACCAGAAGTTATTTTAGATTATATTAATAAAGTTATTAGAGGTTATTATAAAAATGCTGTAGCTATTAAAGGTCAGTATGAAATAGATAACATGTTAAATAAAAATAGAAAATATAAACCTAGTAAAGCAGAATCTAAAAGATTACAAGATAGCATATATAAAAATGATGTTCAAGTATGGGGAGACTACATAAAATTATATTTACAAAGTATTTTAGGACATCAGTCTTATTTTCAATCTGGTATGTTAAGTGGTAGAGACCCATTAAAATTAAAAGATAAAAGAAATTTGTTTTATTTAACATCAGACGAAAATGTTATAGGGATATTTGAAAAGTTTTATCAAAAGAAAAACATGTCAGCTCCTTTTTTTACTCATGCTCCTAAAGGAAAAGAAGCAAGAAAGGAGTACTTTAGTCGTAAACTACATGAATTAGGTAGGATGGAAGCCCAGTACCAATTGATGAGTTTACTTGCTAATACTGGCACATGGGCTACTAATGTACTTAGTGGGAATGCTATGACTGCAGGTAGTGCAGGTTTAAATAATTTGTTTAGTAGTTATAATAATAAACAAGTATATGATTTGTTATTAACAAGCAATGGTAAAGATGTAGTTAAATTAAATAATGGTAAGTTTGCTAAGAATAGAAAAGATTTATTAAAACATTTAGAAGAAGTAGGTGTTATAGATGCTTTTATACAAAATGAATTTGAAATAAACACTCAAATGACTAATGGATTAAAAAAAGCAGGAATAAACGTAGCTAATTTTAAACGTGATTTAATATTATCAATAAAAGACAAAGCTAATCGCAAAGAAACACCAATAGAAGTTATTAATCGGTACGGTGTAAAAGATTTAATGGTTAAGTATGGCTCGTTTTTTATGCAGAACTCTGAACGCATAAACAGATTAAATGCGTTTACTGCTCATGCATTGCAAACAGTTAAAAGGTTTGGAGTTGAAGGTAAAGAGCTATCAATAGCAGACCCATTTGTTTTTGACATGGCTATGAAAGGTATTGAAAATACTCAATTTCTTTATCAAAACTCTGCAAGACCAGCATTTATGAGAACTGCTGTTGGTAAAGTATTAGGCAGATTTAAATTGTTTGTTTGGAACTCGATACGAACAAGAAAAGAATATTACAGACAAGCTAAATTATATGGGTTTAAAAAAAATACACCAGAATATGAAAGATTTAAAAATACATATATGATAGACATGTTTATGTTTGCATTAGCTAACGCATTTATGTTTAGCATATTTGATACAGCTTTAGCTCCACCATTAGATACTGTTCAATCTATAGCAGATAGTTTATATGGTGATAAGCGTGAAAAAGAAATGGCATTTTTTGGTAGCAAATTAGGAGCATTAAATTTATTAAAACCTCCTGTTGCTAGAATACCTGATGCAGCGTGGGAGCTGCTAACTGGCGACTGGGAAAAGTTTAGTAGTTATACTGCTTACACTATGTTTCCATTTGGTAGAGGTATAAGACAACTTGTTCAGTTTGCAGATAAACCAGAACGAGCAGGGGAAATATTTTTAAGATTACCTGTTAATCAAATTCAATCTAAAATTGACAGAGTAAAACGTAGAACAGAACAATTTGAAGACATTCAAGAAGTATTAGGAGATTAACATGAGTAATGGATTAACAGATATAGAAAAACAAGCACATTTGCTTGACCAAGAGTTTGTAAAAAGAGCATTTAATTCTTGGAATCCAAATATGTATAATGCACAACAATTTAGGTCAGGTAGAAACACTTATTCTGGTGATATAAAAAATGCTATTGATGATAGAATGATTTCTGTATACGGTGGTATAAGACCAAAGTTATATAATAAAATACAAGGTTCTGAAAATACCCAAGGTTTGTTTGCTGCTGAAACTGGAGAAGCTTTTCTTAGACGTGGCTCAGGAGCAGGAACTTTAAATCATGAACTTGCGCATTATGGTAGACAACATAAAAATATTGACCCCAATCATTATTTAGCAGATAAATTTAATCCTAAACTAAATTTATTAGACAAATTAGATAGGGATATATTTAAAGGTTATTTACCATTTACTCCTTTTAAAACATTGCGTCAAAATCAAAGAATGTTTGGAAAAGACGATGGGGCTAATCAATATGGTAAAACTTACAGAGATAAAAATCCTATTCATCCTTACGACACGCAGTATAATTTTGATAGAGTAGCTGAAAATACTGATTATTATAATTCTGCTGCTGATAGTGTAAATCAAGATTTGTATAAATATGCTTTTAATGATTATGATTCTAAAGTTGCTAGAGGTGAAATACAACCTAACGCACCAGAACAAGAACCATTAACTAGAAGAGCTATTAAAAGCGTTAGAGGCTG
>Ga0209337_1002012_pt1 | contig 15007 bp, 29 predicted proteins | sample LinPmetageLP53_FD_184044 | JGI IMG/M metagenome (GOLD analysis project Ga0209337, IMG submission 184044) | Marine viral communities from the Pacific Ocean - LP-53 (SPAdes) (version 2) | ecosystem: Environmental > Aquatic > Marine > Oceanic | place: Pacific Ocean | collected 2010-02-08
TCATGCCCTTTTTAATGTTCATTCAGTTACTAAAAGAGATGTTGAGGTATTAGGTAAGTTCGGTAGAAAGTTGAATGAGATAAGAGAGAAACAAAAGAAGAGACTTCCTAAAGTATCTAAAAGACAGAAGTTGTCCTTTAGTATGTATGGAAAACTACCTAAGTTAGTCTAAAACCCCTCTTTAGGGGGTACCCTACCCATTAAGTCGTTAAGGGGAAGAAAAGTTTTTTTTGAGAGGGAGTCCAAATGGACTTAGATATAGATGAAACTTTTTACTCCTAAGGGAATGTCTACTACTCCTAATAATACCTTTAGGTATCCCATAATAGTATCTATGCCCCACTTTTATCATTTAGATGATACAATATACCATTTCACAATAATCTAAAGGCAGAGGAGTTATTTTTAACTTAAGGTTGATTCAACCCAAAGTTGTGTCTGCCCATTAATATTTTTAATTGCGTATATTTCAGATAAATATGAAATTACTTTAATGATAAAGGATATAAAAACATATGACTATGACTAAAGATGGTAAAGAATACTTAACCTTCTTTGAAAAGATAAAATTATTAGAAAAGGTTCAAGAAGTAATAGAAGATGAAGATATGAAACATCGTTTTGAACTTTGGTTAAAAGAGATGAATGGATGTGGACATCTAGGATACCCAATAGACAAGTTCAGAGGTGTTGAAGATTTATAGGAACAACAGTAACTAAAAAGGAGATTATATGAGTGAATTTCAAAAAGGGTTAATGGTAGGAATACTATTCGTAGTAGGGTGTGTTGTTTCAATTGGGGCAACAAAATCTGAAGTTGGTAGATATACTTTAGTAAATCAAACGACATGGAACTATCGTTCAGAAAGACAAGATAAACTGGTTGTTTTTGATACAAAAACAGCACAAACGTATACTTTCTTAGATTCGGAAGAAGGTGCCTCAAGAAAACGAGGTTGGAAGAAGGTTAAGGATACGATACTTGAAGAATCAGACTGGAAATATTTTAACAATATCCGATAAATGATTAAACCCCTTTCACATATCAAACCCTCACCCATAAATGAGGATATATATTCTCCTACGGATTTGTCTGACTTGGAACTGTCACTTAAACAGAATGGTCAGTTAGAACCTATAGTAGTAAATAATAACGGAGACATAATATCTGGTCATAGACGATACTTCTCTATGAGAAGAATAGGATGGAAAGAGTGTGAGGTTCGTGTCGTAGAGTACGAAAATGAAACTATAGGTATTATAGAACACAACAGACACCGAACTAAATCTGTAACGGATATCAATAATGAGTATAGAATATTAGAAAAAGAATACAAGAAAACATTAGGTGGAAGAGGCACACGAACTGATATAAAAACCACTCCAACAAAGTTTAATACGATGGTTGATATCTCGAAAACTCTTGGAGTTGGAACATCCAAACTCAAACAAATCAAATCTATATACAACTATGAACCCGACTTATTAACCAAAATTGATAAGGGTGAAATATCAGTTCATAAGGCATATAAACTTGTACAAGAAAAGTATATGGAAGGTTCTAAGAAGACCGAAGATATTGACTCTCAAAAAGATAGAATAAAGAGGTTTATTCATAAAGAGAGTCCATCAGTTGAGGTTTTAGTTTCTGCCTTAAAAGATAAATTTCCATATTCGTTATTAGACTACAAGTCATTAGATAAGACTTCGGATGAGTTGATGGATAAGAGGGAAGAGTTAATTGATAATATGAATCTTTTAAAGAAACTAGATGAGAGAGAAATCGTCATTTACAAAAAGTTAAAAGAGATAGAACGTTCCAAGTTTGACGAAAAAGATTTAAAGAAAGTGTCTAAGAATATTTATCAGTTTTCAGATTTGTCTAACTCTAAAAAGACACTAGATGAATTAAAGAATATCAAACCAATCTTAAGTTTGGTGAAGAAAGATTTTAAAGAGTTTAACATTTTAAGAATACTCATTCATTCTATGGAATGGAGTTCGAACCCTGGTCGTAACCTTAAGTATATAGTTAGAGATTTAGAGAGTGGTAAGTATTTAGGAGTTATTACTTTGGGTTCTGATGTTATGAGTATTCAGAGTCGTGACAAATATATCGGTTGGAAAAAAGAAAGTAAGATAGGAATGAAACGACTCAATAATACTTGTATTGCATCTACAATAGTTCCTGTTCAACCATTTGGTTATAATCTATTATTAGGAAAACTAATCGCATGTCTTTGTACTTCAAAAAAGATAAGAGATGATTGGAAAGATAGGTATGGTGATACTTTAGTTGGTGTAACTACCACTTCCTTATATGGTTCTTATTCTATGTATAACTCTATTCCATTATGGAAGAAGGTTGGTTCATCAAATGGTAAGATTGTTATTAAACCCGATAATGAACAATATCTGTATTGGAACGATTGGGTAAAAAAGAATTACCCCGATGAATATTATCACTCAACTCATTCAACAGGACCGAAACAGAATGTTATAAATCTGATATTTAGGAAGTTGGGTATTCAATCAAAACAGTATGAGAACGAACAAGAGAAGGGAGTCTACTTCCTAAGTCTTTATAAGAACTCTAAAGAATTTTTAAGAGGTGAAATAAAAGAAGAAGAACTAATCTTTAGAGACAAGGTAGAGGGTGGACTTAAATATATTTTAGATTGGTGGATTCCAAAGGCAGTAAAAAGATATACCAAATTGAAGAAAGAAAATTCACTACAGAATGAGGTGTTATGGTATGAGAATATTAACTCAACTAAAGTGGAAAGTTGGTTAAGAAGTCGTGGTGTTAATGGAGTGATTAATAATAAAAATAAGATAAATCCATTAGTCGTTGATAGGATGTTTAAGAAAGTAGGAGTTGATAAAGAAATATTTTATAAGGCATTAAAAACAATGGGAAGAGATGGTTTGAAAACCGAGAAGATGAAAGAAGAGTGGAGTGAAGATAACCCCACAAAGAACTATTGTTATAATGTGAGTGAGTATATATACAAGGTAGTTGGGAAGGGAAAAGATATAAAACATTTGTCCGTAAAGGTTGAGGGTGAAGATGTTCCACACCATTTTATTAAATGGGATGATGGTACTATAATTGATTTAACTGCAGAACAGTTTGATGATTATTCAAAAATAGATTATAGTAAAAGTTATTTAAGTGGTTTTGTTGGAAAGGGAATTTCTAAAAGGACAAAAGAATTTACTCGTTTAATGGGGCAATAATAAAAAACCCCCAACTGAATATAGGACTTCAGTTAGGGGTTCTATTTTGTAGGGATAAGGGTTAAGAGAGTTAAAACCTTATCTACTACTCTCGACTGTTATAGATAATATATGAGAATAGGAAGTGAAGTAAGTATCTGATGGACTTCCGTATTCTCGTCCTCTCTATAAAAGGTTTTAAATAATCCATCAGAATAATTCAATGAGAGTTCCCACACAAAATTGATAAACCCTCTAGGGGTGGAGAACTCTCATCTATGATATGACAATCGTCAATCTTTCCGAGGGACTAATCTCAGATTCATGAACTTGATAGTAACCATATTAAATAATGTCGGTTTGTTTTAGGGTATAACTCCGACAAAATACCTTAAGTCATTACGACTCTTTTTCTTCTTCCTTTTTAGAAACGACATCTACATGTTTCTCTAAAAGTTCGTAATAGGCGGAACGAAAGTCCTCCATACTCCTAGTCGTTTGTCTACCATTTAATCCCTTAAATGATAATGAAGGATAAACGGGTTCTCCGTTATCTATCATCCAACCACGTCTAGTAGTTTTACGAGTTCTAGAAACAACAATACCTTCGTCAATAAGTTTGGACTTATCGTCATCGGTGATTTTGTCTCCAAGTACCTCTAACAACATCTCCATTTGTCGGGTACTTATTTTCTTTTCAGGTACGGAAGAAGTGACTGTTTCACTCATAGTGACTCCTTTTGTTAGTTAACTGTATTAGTAAAGTTTGAAACAGATTTTAAAACATCTAAACTGTTCCCTAAATCCAAAGAGTTTAGTTCATCAAGTTTATCAAAGAAGTTCATGTTAGAATCAGAGAACTCATCTTCCCAACTTTCAGGAACATATTTCATATAGTCATCACCATTTAGTCGGATAACCTCTAACAAAATTGAGTACGGAGTTTTTGTAAGGACTACTCCTTTGTCACTATTATCGAGAATTATATCCCACTTTTTATTGTAAATCAGATGTCCATTTTGTTTTACAAAATTATTGTGGTTGGAGGCAATATCTCGTATTTCATTACCTCTTCCACTATAGAAACTATAGGGATGTTTCTTTCTAGGTTTTTTGAGGGTTAATAATCTTTTGACTACTCTTTGAATTTTCCCACCAAAAATCATATGAGTCATTTCATCTTTAATGTGTTTTCGTTCACTCATTTGATACCCCATCGTTCTTTCAACATACCCAAACCAAAAGTTGAGTTTAGATTTAGGTGTTTCTATTGGGCGTAATGGTTTCATTGACATAAATGTGTTCCTTTTAGTTCGAGTTAAAAAAAAAGGTAGATGTGATATCTACCTTCGGGTAATTAGTGTTGTGTTGAGGGGTTACTTAGATGTAATAGTAATCTATCATTCCTCTTTTTTCATATTGAGTTTTTAGAAGTTTATTTCTATCCCTCATAAACCAAATCACCTTATTAAAGATGTTTCGTTTACTACTTTTATAAACATGTTCTCCTGTTCCCCAATTCATCATCTTCCTTAAATAACGTCTCATAGAATCAACTTTAAAATGTTTAATCTTGTGACTTCTTCTGAAGAGTTCTAAAACATTAGAGGCAACATCTCTTGAAAGTTGTTGGTCTTTACGTTTCCATATTAGGTCAATATTCTTATCCCAATAACTTAACATATGGTTGATATAATCAATCTCATCTACCGTTAAATCAGAACCAACTATCTTTGGGAGTTCGATACCATTTCTATAAATCTTAGTATCTTCAAATTCGTCAGAGGGAAGTGGTTTCCAATCCACCATACCATGAGAACGTTCAATATTTACTTGTAAAAGATTGTGCCTCATACTTGAGTTAATGTATCCAAAGATGTTTTTAATCTTACCATTTTCCACATAGGGAAGTAGTGTAGTAAAAAAGAAAGAAACACATTCATCAACTAGATTCTCTATTTCAGTTTCATATGAAGTCTCTTTGTAAGGGTTGTAATCAAATAGTTTTTCTCCCTTACCAAAGTACAATGAGGTCTTGATATTTCTTCTTGAGATATTCCTTAATGGAATTTCAATATGTTCATGGTAAATCCTAGTTTGAATATGAGGTTTACTTTTCCATTTAATATATCGTTCAACTGCATAAGTTGTTTTATCAGTCCACCAACCTTCTTGGTTTCTTCTTCTTTTTACTTCTGTATCTTTTCTTTTAATCATATTGTTTCCTTTTCTCATTTACATATATATAGAGTAGGAACTAAGAGTATATGCATGTGTTATTTTAACATTTTTTTGAAATACTTATTTCTTATGATATTATAGGAATCTAAGTATCCTTTTTTAATACCAATCATCCACCATAATCGACTTAAGAATGTTTTCCCCAATAAATCTTCGATTTCTTCCTCGTATTTATCTCTAATCATAAGTTTTTCGTAAATGTCGATTCTTTCGTATTCTTCTTCTGTGTTTGATATAGTAGACATTAATTCTTCCTTCCGTGTGAGTTAATAGTCAAGTTATTTATATGGAGTGTCTGTTACCATTAGGTGTTTCTAGGTGTCTGATATCTTCATACCCTTCTTAGTCATCTTAATGAGGACACTAAGTTGGTCTAATAATTCATCCACCTCTTTTGCTTGTTTGATTCTGTAGACTTCATCACCTTCTAAACAATCGCCCCATTCTTTAAGTTGTTTTCTACAACCTAATAGACAATCTAGCAGTTCAAATTCATTCTTCATTCATTCCTCATGAGTTAGAGTGGTAGGTTACATCTTAAAAAATGTAATTTGTGAAATACACCTCCTATACGATGTGATATCCACCCAAAAAGATTCTTATCCCAATAGTATTCATCGTCTGATAACTCTTCGAAATGAGAACATAAAGTTTCCCATTCTTCATCGGTCATATCACACTTCACATATTCATTTCCTTGAAATTCATTGTAGTTAATATTCATCGTCTCTTCCATAAAATCTGACTTGGTAAATTCTCTACTTCTTATTTTAATAGTTTTCATTTGTTCTCCTTATAATCATTTAATAGTTCAACCATTTCATCGAATGCCTTTGATTTACCAAGAAACCAAGAATGTTCTGACCATTGACCTTCTTTTCTACATTCTTCTGATTGTTCTAAGTACCAACACTTATTCCATTCGAAACACCTAATTAGGTTTTCTTTAGTCAGTTCTAAATTCATGTTTCCCCTTATACAGTTTGGATAGTTTGTATAAATCAGCATCTACAATCTTGTGAAACTGATTAGTGGTGAAGTATTTCCATAGTTCTCTAATTCGAAAGATGCCTTTACCAACCCACATTTTTCTCAACTCATTTACTGAATCGGTTTGAATATTTATTCTTTGTCTAGTCTCCCAATAACCTTCATCCTCAACAATCTCACCAAAATCTTCAATCGTTGTAGAAGGGAATATCCTTCTCAAATCTCGATAGAGGCAGAATAGTTCTTCAGTACTGACTTCTAAAAAGTCGTTATTTGTTTCTCCCATACTTTGTCTATTTCTCCTTTCTCTTTTGTTTGTTCATGAATTTGTTTAAAGATATATCTGAACCTCTTTAAACCATGTATAAGTTGTTGAGTGTTTAGTCCTGTCTTAGTTCTAAACAACTCCAATAATTTCTTCTTGTGATAATGATAGGTGTTTTGTCTGTCCTCAACTATTTCAATTAAAGTAGGAACAAAATTTTCATATCGTTTCAACATATTATTTGTAAAGACCTCTTCATTTCTCCTTAACAAATCTGTAAAGGAGTCCATACTCTGAGACACAATATCATTGTTTTTTCTTTCTAAATAATCAATACCCCTTATTGTGTTTTTACCTTTCTTGAAATTCCCTTCATATCCATCTGGTTGAATCATACTTATCGTTTTCAATTTCTCGTAGTTGGAGTTGTTGAGTTGGATGAGGTAGTTCTTTAATACAATAGTGAAGTAACTAAATGAGTTTCCTTTACTCACATTGAAATTTGGAATCTTCATTACCATAAAGGATTCACATTGATTTACGATAGAGGTAATGTCTTCTTGTAGATATTGAAACTTCCATTTCCTTACAATTATTTCTGACATCCTCTTAAATGGTTTTTCTAAATACTTTTTATATATAATACTTCTTTCAATTTGTTCTGAAGTGTTTTGATATAGTTGTATTCCTTCATTGACTTCTTCAGTCCAATAATAGTTTTTCTTTTTAGGCATAATAATTTCTTTGAGTTTGATTGTTGATTAAGAATCGATGGGTGACAAATCAAAGGAGGTACAAGGTTAACCCCCTACTTAAAAATCACCCACTTCATCTATTGACTGTGGTTAGTCAGAGAACAAATCATCAAAAACATCTTCTGCAGTAACAGAAGGGGTGTTTATGATTTTCGGTTCTTCTTGTTCTTCGGTTGGAACTTGATTTAACCAACTGTTTAGAATCTCTTTCATCTCATCATAAGAATAAGATTTAAAGATTTCCTTAAGTGGTTTCTGTTCACCTATCCACTTTTTAATAATCTTATCATCATCAAAAAGTGAAGACTGGTTGGGTTTAATCCTGACAGAAGTTTTAGGAAACTGAGTTCCGTTTTCTTCTGCAGTAGTAAACTCAACTAGTATATCTCTACCACTTACAATATCTGTGATATCACCATAATCTTCATCACACATAATTGATAGTAGTTCTTGATATACCATCTTACCAAAACCCCAATAACGAACACCTTCTGTTTCTTCACCTCTTACGATGATAGGAACATAGGTTCTCATTTTAGGAGAGAGTTTTTTACCTAGTCGGTAATCATCTCTGTTTCCCGATAATTGAAGTTTGGTACTGAACTCTTCAATCGGGTCCTTTTCTTCAAAGGATTTTGGAGATAGTATGGATTTTCCGTTTATACCATAATGGAAATATGTTTCCATAAAAGGCATGTTCTTATCGAACTTATTAGGAACAATCCTAACTATCTGTTTTCCTGGTGTAGGTTTCCAAAGATTAGAAGTCTGACTACCATTTGATTGTAGATTGTTAAGTCTACTTTTCAAACGACTAATATCCATTTGGACTCCTTTTGTTTGGTTTGTTATGAACCGATTATTTCACTAATCAATCCTAACTTTTTTGTATATCCATCTGTTTCGAAATCAGATTTCGTCATCTTCACGATATCTAATTTGTTCTTAATGGATTCAGTTAGAAGTGAGTTAATGTTGAATCGGGATACACTTGATGTACTCTTCTTCATTTATTCTCCTTTGTTTGTTTGTGAATTATTTTTGGGGAATTAGTACATCTAAGTGATTAATATAAACATCATCACAATAATCGATGGTTGGGTTCTTCCAATTCTCCTCAATGAATTTCTTTCTATCTTCTGCCTCTTCCAATGAGTTGAAAAGATATGAGTAATAATATGGTTCACCACTATAGTCTCTATCGTGTGATACAAATACCTGATAAAGTTTCTTACCCGACTTGTATTTCTTCAAACCACTTTTACAACGAACATCAAATGTATTCATTATTCATAATTCCTTATTGTTATACCGACAGGAAATCTTGGGATTCCATCGTCAGTAAGTTCTTGATATCGGACTGTTAGTTTTGAACCAATAAAATTATTTCCGTTTTGGAAGTAACCTTGTCTTTCTGCCTTAGAACCTTTTGGTCTTACAGAAAATGTTTGTTCGTCTTGGGTTTTACATTCCCATATAACACAACCATCATCAGTTCCTGTTCCTTCCTTAAATCCTACAATTTCATATTCATCATCTAGAAAGGTTTTCAGTTTCTGAAGGTCAGAAGAACGAGAGTTTAGTTTATATAAACCTTGTTTATTTCTGACCATAGTTCCTTCATGACCATCTGTTGTGAAGTAGGTATGGATTTCGAATATCTGTTCTTCTGTAAGAATTGGAATGGTGGAAATGTCTCTAACTGAATCAGTCCAATATCCATCAGTCAGATGACAAAGGATTCGAAATCTATCTTCAAATTTCCAATTGGGTTTATCCGTTCTAAAACAATCAAATACTATGAAGTGTATTTGTTTTAAGGTTTCTTCATCATTTGAACTTCTTCTTACTACTCCTGCAAGTTCTTGAAATGTTAAAGTGTCAGAATAAAGTTCTCCATCTAAATAAAAGTTTTCACCTTCATCTACATGATTGAATAGGTTCAATAAATCCTTTTCAATATGAGTCATAATGGTAAATGGTTTACCTTTACGAGTGAACATCTCAATCTTACCATCAACCATTCTACAAGTCATACGGACTCCATCAATCTTAGGTTGAACGTAACATGGGTATTCGATGTTGTGTTTTCTCTTCTCAAATGGAAGTGCCAACATTGGAAGAATAGGAACTTCTATGTTCTCTTTGTCTTCACCATATCCACTATCCATTTTCTTATTCATCTTACTTTCTAATTGACTGACTGCCTGTTCAAAGTGAGTCGTTTCATTAGAACGTCCAATGTTCTTTCCTTCTGTTATTTCTTTTGATTGAGTTTGTTTCTTTCCGTTAAGTAGACCGAACTCAAAACTCATGACTGATTTGTCACCTAAGTTATCTACCCAACCTTTCCATACCTTTACATCACCTTTACTTGAATGGGCGTAAAGAGTTGGTGTCGTGTATTCACGATTCATAAGTACTCCTTATTATATTTAGTTAATTAATTAATTGAAGTGGGATTCCAGAACTCATAAGGAAAAGGGTTGATGAAACCCTGTATGAAAAATGAGTAACTGTAATATCGAATATTCTAATCCCACTAATAGATGTGGTTTATAATTCTTCAACCGTTACATGTCTCCTTTATACTCTACATCTTCAATATGATTAAAGAGTGTCTTAAAGACATCAATTAAAGTTGGTTCAATGAAATGCCAATTATCTTTTACGAACTCAACTCTTTCATTATCTATCTCTTGGTTTTTCTTACCACCATCTCCTCCACCATATCCTTCCCAAATCACATCTCCTATCTTTTCAAGTAGGGATACATATGTAGGGAATAACCCAATGTGGTCACATACATCGTGAAAAGGTTCGAATCGTTTGTTAAATGAATAATCTAAATCTGATATTGTTTTAGGCATTATTTGGTTTCCTTTAGTTTTTGTTAATATGTTAAAACTCAACATCGTATAAAGATGAAGTTGAGTTTTTAGAGGGTAGAAGGGTGTTTTAACTAGACTTCAGTTACTAGTTTTCCCCTAGTTTTCTCATTTCATCATAAAGATACTCTGAAAAGGGTACGGCATCAGATTGTTCAAGGAAACGAAGGTTAAAAGGTTCGTTCTTATTCTTCTTCATGTTTTCTAAATGTTTTCTAAAACTAGTCATCGACTTAAATGTTTCTTCGTGCCATTCTTCACACTTTCGACATCGAAAAACAAATGTGTATGTATCACCTTTCATTATTCCATATCCATGTCTATTTGATTGGGGTTATCAAAGTAACCGTTATTTCTTAAAGACTCTTCTATGGTGATTTGTAACCCTTCATTTATTTCATCTGAAAGTTGTGTCATAATTTCACCAAACTCATAGTCTTCAACTTGTCTATCAATGAGGTCTTCAATCGTATTCTTATATACTCTGAAGTCTTCATACATATCTTCATGTAGTTGTCTCATTATTTCTTCTCCATCTTTTTAATGACTTCTCTACAGTATGAATCAAGATATAGTAACTCATAAATGTTTAGAGGTTCTTGTTGTGTTTCTATTTTTTCTATTAGTGTCATATTGACTCCTTTATTATTTGTCATTTGATATTCATTATAATTGAGGGAGATATCGTTGTATCTGCATCTCTTTATTTTTATCTAATTCCATAAGATGAAAAAGAATCCACTTGTGGGATTGGTTTAACTGTCCTCAAACTTTTTAAGTCTTTGATGACTAACTGACCTTTTTCATTTTTCAGGAAATCTTTATAACTGATGTTGTTATAGATGTTGTTATTTATAGTTGATATGTTCATTTGAACTCCTTTATTTATTATTTATCTCTTACACTTCTATAGAGTGAAAAGTCGGAGTATGTGCATGGGTTTAAATCAAATTAATTGAAAAAAACTTGAGGTTGGTATTTGAGTTATTTGGAGGGGTTTTTAGAGAGGGGATAATAGTGTTGGTAGAGACGTTTTATCCATCTTTTGGCATCAGTTATAGGAATAGAAACACCCTTTTTAGAGTACTCCCATTGTGAATCATTAGAGTAGTTGGGTTCATACAATTCCCAAACTTTTAAGAACTTGTATCCGTTACTATTTTTGTATTCGGATGTTTCAATCATTGTTCTTTTGTCTGCACTTTTAGATTTATGGGTGACTATCATTTCGTCGATGGGTGGTTCGGTTGGTGGGGGAGTCCAATGGTCTAATTCTTGAAGTTCCTTCAATCTCTGAGAGGATAAAGAAACTATATTACTTTTATTGTTTTTCATGAGGTATGATTCTCTTTCTTTTTCTGAAAGAGGATACAACTCTCCCAAAGTTTATTATAATGTGATTAACTAGATGTTACCACTTGGTTCAGTTCAATAAATTGAACTTCACTTCCAATCTGTAAACAGATTGAAAACCATATTTTAAATTTTATATAAAAATAAATAATACCTACTCTATCTAGACTCTTAAAAAGACTAGACAACAAAACCTAAATAGATACTATTAGTTGTTACACTTATAAATAGTATGAGATTATCTGAAAATACAAAATATTTGATAATTTGTTCAAATAAGTGAAATAAATGAAAATAAAATTGATTTTAGTGTGCCTCTTAGATACTTATTAATAGTACCACACAAACAACAACAGGAGAACTTAAATATGTATAAAACTATAGAATCTTTTATCAAACATCACGGTTGGACTAAAACTGCTAGAATTGATTATATCGTAAATAATCATTATGTCGGTGGTAAGTCTAAAGATGAGGTTAAAAGGGTTTCAGTAGAAGAGTATGGTATCTTTCCGAATGAAAGAAGTTTTAACTCTACATGGAACTTTGTTAACAAGATAAGTGACTCAATTAAATGGGTGACATTCTAAGAAATACATAGGGAGAAGAGTAATGAGTGATAAGAAGAAAGATATAAATAAGAAGTTTGAACAGAAGATGGCACTTGATAAAGTCATCAACCAAAGTTTCAGATATCATGAAAAACAAAAAGATGATAGAAATAGAACTACCATTGAAAACATGATGGATTGGAACAAGGAGAACTTGTCACCTAACGGTGGGAAGAAACCATTTGTAAGAACTGAACCTAATCAACCTAAACCTAGAAAACATACTAGGTGGTTGACTAAGAACGAAGATTAACCAACTAATCATCCATCCGTCACCATGTGGGTGTATCAAAGAACAATACCAATCGTTTTACATACACCCACAAGAATTAGAGAAAAATAATGTCTAAAGAAGATAAACTAAAGTATATCAGTCCAAAGAAATTCTATGAAGTCTTTCAAGAAATATCAGACCATTTATACGATACAATATTTGATAAGAACGATAAAGATTTATTTTATGATAGAGGCAAGTGGATTGATAAACATACAATGTGGAGTACCTATAAAGACACCTCTGATTTTGAAAGGGATTTGGTATACCATCAAGATATCGAAACCATATCAATATACATTTCACAACTTGTAATCTTTGGTAGAATCATAAAAGATAGGTTTGGTTCAGAATACAACTTACCTAAAGGTGAAGTACCTCTTTACCTCAAACAAGTAAATGATTCAAATGGGAAGAACAGAGACTTCTTTGATATATCTACAGGAAAACTCATTAAGAAATGGGCATCTAAAAATAAAAAGAAGATTGAAGAATCGATTAAAAGGAGAAAAGGAAATGTTTGATAGTAATACAAGAGAGATAATGAAAATTATGGACAAACAATTACAACAAAAGAAACACATTGTAAGGCAACGACGTGAAGAATCTTTTGAGAATAATGTTAAGAAATGGTCATCAGAAAAAGGTGATGTTGATAATATGGTTAAGGACTCACATTGGGGATACTCAAGTCCTAGAAAAGAATTGAAGTTCATTGGTAAAGAACCAAAAAGAATCTCAGAGTCACAAAAGTTTTGGAATGAGTTAGACCAAATTATTGAAGAGTTAGAAAAAGACTAATAGAGGGTAGATGGATGTTTAGTTTAAGAGTAGGACTCCAATTATATATTACTTCAAAATAAATCATTACTACTCTCTATGAAGACCACCCTAGTTTACTTTTGTTTCTAGGGTGGTAAGATTTCAAAATACCATTTAGTCGTTAATCGGAGAAAACTATTGAGAAAGTTATTGTATCAAGTATGGAAATATATTGGTGATTTATTTTCATTTGGGGGAATGTATTCTAAAGAGATTAATGAGTCTATTGAAAGAAGTAGACAAATTCTTGAAGAGTCATTTACACCAAAACTGAAACGTATATTAGAGGAGAATAAGAATGGATAATCCCTTTCAATCTAAACCACTTACAGAAGGTCAAATCAAATGGGCGGTTAAACAAACTAAGAGTATGACACAGGCATCTAAAGTTCTAAATGTTAGTTACACTACCTTTAAAAAATATAGTTCTATGTATGGATTATTTAAACCCAATCAAGAAGGGAAAGGTATTCCAAAAAGAAGAAGTATGAAGAAGGGAACTGATATAAACTTTGATTTAGATAGTTGGATTAATACAACTAGAGAGATGGGATTATAATTTGACAGGTGTCAAAAATGACACCCCTTAAGTGTCAACGTAAGTCTATTAACTTGGTTGTAACTTGGTGTACTATTTGTAAAATGATATAGGTTAGAGTCTAACTTATCTAAGTATGATTTTAAAACTGCCATAACTTTCTTCACTTTTCCAATCGTCGTACCAACCATATTCAATAGTTAGGGTATCATTTATCATATTACTTATTACACCCACCATTGTATTCACTTCACCACTCATATTAGAATAAGAAGAACTATTTACAGTCGGAACTAAATACCCTTGATTTATTTCCGTAGGTGGAACACAATCCTCAGTAACACATATATACTTTAATTCGTTATTGATGACTTTTACATAACCATCAGTATCACCATAAACCCAATATAAATTACCTCTCCAACCGAACTTTAAGACATTCATTGGGTTTCCATCCCTATAAACATTACCACTAATTCTATGGACAGACTGCCAAACATTTGGGTTTACATTTAATGTCGGATATCCATTTACACTCTCAAGTCTAGTATCCAACACAAAGACAATACTAGAGAGTTCATCTTCTTCATATTCGTCATTTTCTAAGATTTCAAATACATCTTCACAACCAATAAAAAGAACTAGTAGGAGTGAGAATATGGAGTTCTTAAACATATGTGAACTCCACCTTATTTTTATCGTCCCACTTTTGATTTATCCGAACCTTATGTTCTTCTTTTGTTTCGTTACCTCTTATAAATCCCCAACAATCTAAATAAGTTAAACCATCCCAACAGTCGTACCGTTCTTTGTAGGTTGGGTGTTTAGGATTATCGAGGCAGTATTGTTTAGATAACTTCCCTTTTTTATTTTTACATATTGAACAGTTACTCACTTAGTCTCCTTTACTTTAACTAGTTTTCCATCGGTGTTGTATTTGTATTCTTTGATAGAATTAATCGGGTCCTCTTTGGTACTTACATGACCTTTCAATTCCTTTGAATACTTTAGTTTTTCCATTTCATAATCATCAACTGATTGTCCTTTTTCT
>Ga0209337_1002014_pt1 | contig 14999 bp, 4 predicted proteins | sample LinPmetageLP53_FD_184044 | JGI IMG/M metagenome (GOLD analysis project Ga0209337, IMG submission 184044) | Marine viral communities from the Pacific Ocean - LP-53 (SPAdes) (version 2) | ecosystem: Environmental > Aquatic > Marine > Oceanic | place: Pacific Ocean | collected 2010-02-08
CTTTTGTATATGGTTGCACGGACCCTTCTATGCTTAATTATTCCCCACAGGCCAACACGGAGGACTTTAGTTGTATTGCTTATGTTTATGGGTGTATGGATAGTTTGGCTCTTAACTATGATCCACTTGCTAACACGGATAACGGTTCGTGCATCACGGTGGTTATGGGTTGCATGGATCAATCAGCGTATAACTACGACGCAACTGCTAATGTTGATGATTCTTTATCTTGTCTATATGACGCTGGTTGTATTACTGGTGCAGGTAATCCTTATTGGTTAAATGATCCTTGCTACGCTTGGGTAATTGAAATAGATGTTTACTGCTGCGATACAGAGTGGGATAATATATGCCAAGCAACATATGATTATTGCGAAGGAACTTGGACAGGACCACTACCAGCAAGGATAGAAAATAACATAGTAGTATATCCAAATCCTACAAATCAATTAATCAACATAAATACGCTTGTCGACGTAGAGGTTTATAACAGTATAGGAGAGGTGTTAATATCTAAGAAAGAAATAAATGTCTTAGATGTCTCTAAAATGAGTCCTGGGGCTTACATATTGAGAATAAAACATAATGACGAATATATTTACAAACAAATAATTAAAAAATGATAAGCGAACATATAAGCGAGAAAGAAAGTGTGTATAGCAGAACTGCGTTGCGACTTAATATTGACAATACACCAACAGAAGAACATAGAGATAATATGTGTTTATTAGCTGAAAATATATTTGAGCCACTAAGATCTTACGCTGGTGGGCCAATAAAAATAAATAGTTTTTATAGATCGCCTGAGTTAAACAAAGCTATTGGTGGGAGTACAAAATCCCAGCATTGTAATGGCCAAGCTATAGATATAGATGATACGTTTAATAGAATGACTAATGCTGAAATGTATCATTTTGCAAAAGAGCATTTAGACTTTGATCAAATGATATGGGAGTTCGGTGATAATGAAAATCCAAACTGGATTCATATTAGTTATGTTGGAGAAAGAAATAGAAATCGATGTTTAAAAGCTTATAGAGAAAACGGAAAAAGTAAATATAAGGTTATATAATGATCAACTGGAAAAAGTACCCAAAGAAAAACGTACTAGGCAGCAGTGACTCTATAATAGTATCTAAACCTGACGGTTCTACTATTAACTTTGATTCGCCAATGTCTGTAGATACTACTGGTAATGCTACCTTTAGTGGGAACGTGACTATTCAGGGTAACTTAAGTATTTTAAATTCTACTTCTCAAACTATTTCGTTTGGCGATAATGATAAGTTGTACTTTGGCGATGGGAATGATTTACAGATATATCATGATGGTACTGATAATCATATTGAAGCTACTAGCACATTAAACATAGGTACCGCAAACAGTGGTATAGCTATAAACATAGGCCATACAACCTCAGAGATTACAGTAAATGATAATCTAACAGTCACGGGAGATCTTACCGTAAATGGTACTACAACCACAATAAATTCAACAACACTTACTATAGACGATAAAAACGTCGTCCTTGCTTCTGGCGCAGCTGATAGCTCTGCAGCGGACGGTGCTGGTATTACCGTAGACGGTGCTAGTGCTACTATATTATATGAGCATGATGATACTAGTTGGAATTTTAATAAGCCAACTAATTTTGTTGGAGCTGTAACCGTTGGTGTAAATGATACAGGTCACGATGTTATATTTTATGGCGCAACGTCTGGTAAATACATACAGTGGGATGAAAGTGAAGACCACCTGTTGTTTACAGATAATACTAAACTAAAACTAGGGACTGGTGGTGATTTATCAATATACCATAATGGTAGTAACAGTTTTATTCAAGATACAGGAACAGGATATTTAGCCTTACTAGGTAGCCAAATTAAATTACAAAGTACAACAGAAGAAAACATGCTTGTGGCTACTCCAGACGCAGGTGTAAAATTATACTATAATAATTCAACTAAGCTAGAAACTTACAATACTGGTGCTGGAGTAACAGGTAGCTTTTATTTAGCATCTAGTAATTATGTACATTTTGATAATGGTGTAACTAATGATTACGCTATAAGAAAAAATAGTACAAACCTAGAATTTAAAACAGGTGGTGGTTATAATTTCTTATCAGGTGCCGCAACCTTTGCAAGTACTTTAGATGTTAATGGAGCAGAAATTACAGTAGGAACTAATAGCTCAATATTTGCGGAAAATAATATTAGATTTAAATCAAGTGGCGCTGCGTATATAGATCACAACACAACCAGTCAGTCAATAAAGTTTAGATTATCGTCAAGCTCATCATTAGATGTAACTCCATTTGAAATAACTCCTAATTACATGGTAAGCACTACGGATATGTATTTTGGAGATAGTGATATAATTAGATTAGGTGGTGGTTCTGATCTTCAAATATACCACGATGGCAGCCACAGTCATATAGCTAACCTCACTGGTAATTTAAGAATAAGAAACTTTGCTGATGATTCTGATATTACTTTTGAGTCAGATGACGGATCCGGTGGAGTTACAGCTTATTTAACGTTAGATGGTAGTGTAGGGTATACAGTTGCTAATAAAGATATTTATCTTGTAGACGACGTAAGACTTAGAACTGGAACAGGTGGTGATTTTTCATTTTTTCACGACGGTAGTAATAGTAAAATAAACAACAACACAGGTAATATACGTATTGAAAATTTTCAAGACGATGGTGATATACAGTTTCTTACTGACGATGGAAGTGGTGGTACTACTGAATACTTTAGATTAGATGGTGGAAATGTACAAATTGAAGTCTCAAAAAACATGAGGTTTGCAGACAATGTAATAGCAAAGTTTGGTACTGGTGGTGATTTACAAATTAAACACAATGCAACTGCTAGCTCAATTGAAAATTACGTTGGAGATTTAACAATTTTAAATACATCACAAGATAACGACATTGTATTTAAAGGAGATGATGGCCAAGCAAACACTGCTGTAGCTACATACTTTTACCTAGACGGCTCTTCAGCTACTCACGACGGTAGTGCAACTACAAATTTATATACTAACTGGCCAGATAATTCTAGAATTAGTTTAGGTACAAGTCATGATTTAAATTTTTTCCACAATGGCTTTAATAGTACAATTCAAAATTTAGTAGGTGACTTATATATAGAAACATTAGCTAACGATAAAGATATTATATTTAGAGCCGATGACGGTAGTGGCGGTACAACTGCTTACCTTACATTAGATGGTAGCGCTGCAAATATGAAAGTAGCTAAAGACATGCGTTTTAATGACAACGTAGACGCAGAGTTTGGTACTAGTGGAGATTTTAAAATATACCATGACGGTAGTAATACATATTTAGAACAAATAAATGCTGGAACAGGTAATATAGTTATATCAAATGCAAACGACGACGCTGATATTATATTTAAATCGGACGACGGCTCGGGAGGAGTTACAGCTTATATGACTATAGATGGTTCTAATAGTAGAGTTTTAGTTAGCAAAGATTTTAATCTTGAAGACAGTGTGTCTTTACAAATAGGAAACTCACAAGATTTAAAACTATATCACCATAACAACCATAGTTATATTGAACAAATTGGTGCTGGTAACTTATACATTCAACAATCTGTTGATGATGGTGATATTGTATTTTTATGTGACGACGGAAGTGGTGGGGTTGAGACGTATTTTAGATTAGATGGTGGTATAGATTCATCTCACCCTTATACTATATGGCCAGACAACTCTAAAGTAGCTTTAGGTGACTCTGCGGATATGTTAATAGAACACAACGGTACAAACAGTCTTATTACAAACCAAACTGGTAATTTAATAATAGACAGTGCTGCTAATGATGCCGATATTATATTTAAAGGTACAGATGGCGGTTCTGATATAACCGCTCTTACACTTGATATGTCAGCTGCTGGGGCCGCTACTTTTAATAACAATGTTACCGCAGCAAATTTAATTGCTAATACGGCGGTTTATTCTGGTGGTATTGTTTACGGTAGCACAACTTTAAGTTTAAAAAATAACTCTGGAACATCATTTGTTGATTTTGCTTCTGGTTTGGGCGCAACTTTTGCAGGCAACGTTACCGCTGGTAGTAATTCTTTAACTGCTGGCTCGCTAGATATAAACGGTGTTGCTAATATATCAGATGATTTGTTAGTGGCTACGGCCACTCACTATTACGCCGGTACACAAATAGGTGTAGGTGATACAAGTGATAGCCAAAATGGTATTGTAATAACAACATCAACTACTGGTAATGGTTACATTTTGTTTGGGGATGGTACTGCTGCTGACGCCTATGTAGGGACAATACGCTATGCACATGAAGGTGACTATATGCAACTTAACACTGGAGGAGCCACACGTTTAACACTTAATTCAACAGGCGCAACCGTAGTAGGTGAATTAGAAGCAACAGCTCTAGATATAAACGGTAATGCTGATATATCTGGGACATTAGAAGTTCATGGTAATATGAATTTGTATGATGCTGATGTGTTAAGGTTTGGTAATGGAAATGATTTACAAATACATCACGATGGTAGTAATAGTTATATATCAGATTCTGGTACTGGTAATTTACTTATTACAAGTGACGGTGCTAGTGTACAAATAAACAAAGGTACTACTGAAAATATGGCTGAGTTTATCACCGATGGGGCGGTAAAACTTTATTATGATTCAGCTAGAAAGTTTGAAACAACATCTGCTGGTATAGAAGTAACAGGCGAAGTTCAGGGTGACACTTTAAATATAGATGGAACAGCTGATATAGCTGGTAATACCGCTATAACATCAAATACCCCCGTATTAACACTTGGTGTTATCAACACGAGTACTGGTAATGCTAAGATACAGATGTACAGTAAAAATGGTAGTGCAAACGGATTTGCAATACAGTACAATAAAAACGGTAGTGGCGCTAGTGAAGATAGATTAGAGTTTATTGATGGTTCTGGAAGTGCTAACTTTATATTTAATAATGGTGGTACCGCAACTTTTGCTAGTAATTTAACCTTAGGTGGTATTATTTTAGATGGCAATACTATTACAGGGGTTGATGATTCAGGTGAATTTACTGATGATGATGCTCATATAATGACGTCTGCTGGTGTTTTAGATAAAATACAAAGCGAGATAGCAAGCTTAGTGGACTCTGCCCCAGGAACACTTAATACATTAAACGAATTAGCTGCAGCTCTAGGTGATGATGCTTCTTTTAGTACAACTGTTACTGATAGTATAGCCGCTAAATTACCTTTAGCTGGTGGTACAGTGACTGGTAATTTATTTTTAGATGACAACAGTGGTCCTTCTCCATATATACAGTTTACTAACGAAGATAATAATTATTTTAAAATGCTTAACAGCTCTTCTGGTAAACTTGAAATCTACCAAGCTACTACAAAAAGAGCTGATTTTAGTAGTGGAGGTTTAGAATTGATAAATTCACTTACAGCTACAGGTTTAGATATAAACGGTAACGCTGATATATCAGGGTCAACAACTTTAGCTGGTTTAAGCGCATCATCTGTAACAACACCTCTTATACAATTACAAGGTGATCTAAATGTATTAAACAAAGCGCAAACATCTTACATAACTCTAGCTGATAGAGACACTAGTGGAAGTGAGGTTGTGTATAATTTAGATAATATAGGCACTATATCTGTAGATAACTTAACATTAAACGGTGCAGAAATTGATAGTGATGATGCCTTGTTAATTGACGCTGCATTAGATATAACTATAGACGCTGGTGGTGGTGATATTATACTAAGCGACGATGGCGTGCTAACCGGCACAATAAGTCTTAATAATGAAAGTTTAGATATACGCTCTAGAATTAGTAATAGAGATATACATCTTAAAGGTAGTGATGACGGTTCTGAAATAACAGCTCTTACGCTTGACATGTCTGACGCTGGTACAGCTTCTTTTAATCATGACGCGTTGTTTGTGGATCAAGGAAGAATTAAAATGGGCTCTGGCAACGATATGCAGATATATCATTCTGGGTCAAACGCTTTTCTTACAAACACTGAAGGGAATATAAATATTATAAACCACACTGATAACGGTGATATTGCATTTCAAGCAGACGATGGTTCTGGTGGTGATACAACTTATTTGCAAATTGATGGTGGTGATGAAGAAGTTATTTTCTTTAAAGATGTAAGGTTGCCAGCAAGTGGAAAACTATATTTATGGACTGGTCACGACGCTAACTACCTGAAGTATGATTCTTGGACAGCGTCAGCCGGTGCGGGAATGACAATAGATAATGTTTCAGCAGATGGTGAAATATATCTTAAATCTGGAAATGCTTTAACTCTTACATTGGACTCATCACAAAACGCAACTTTTGCAGGAGATGTAACAATATCAAAATCAGATCCTACTTTAATATTAGAAGATACTTCAGGAACCGATAATCAAGCTAGGATTTGGTTAAGAGAAAGCGCTAGTTATGGGGTACAGTTAGAGTACCAAAGCGATGTAAGTGATTTTTTCCAAATAAGTATGATCGATGCTAATGTTGGAAATACAAATCCTATAACAGCGTTAACAATAAATAGAAATACAAACGCAACTTTTGCAGGAACTATAGGCTCTGGCGCTATTACATCTACAGGTAAGATTACTGGTACAGAGCTAGAAGGTACTAGTTTAGATATTAACGGTAATGCAGATATATCTGGTAACTTAGTTATTACAGGAGCTATATTAAATAATGTAGAGAACGCGTCGTTAGATATATATGGCGGTAACGATGCTACAAACGATGCTCATATAAAACTACATGGTAACGCTAACAACTATGGTTCTATGGAGCTAAACTATGGTTATGATGCTACAAACAGTTATTTTAAAGTAAAACAAGGTAGTACAGAAAACTTTGTGTTGCAAGGTGGTAACGCAACTTTTGCAGGGAAATTAGATATAAGAGGTAGCGCATATAACTCAATAAAAATTGCAAGCAACCTCACTGCTGATACAAATAAACAGTCAGGAATTATAACAGAAAATTACGAAGGAAACAATGTAAGTATTTTCCAAACATTTACCCAAGATAATACTAATAGTGTATACTACGGTAGTGCTGATGGTTCTTATGCGGGAATACAAAATCATTTTTTTTACGTTAATGCTGATTCTGATACCGCTGGAAGTGGTCATACACAGGCTTTACATATTGCGAGCAATACTAATGCAACTTTTGCAGGGGCAGTAAGTCTTACTGGCGGTGCTTTATCTATAACAGGTGATGGTAGTAATGCTACTGTTATGACAGAAAGTGGTAGTGGTGATTTTGAAATAAATACCGTAGCTGATATAGTATTAGATGCTGGGGGTGGTGATATACGTTTAAGAGATGACGGCACTGAATTTGCTAAATTAACAAACAACGCCCCAGGTCTTGCTATTACATCATCAGTTGCTGATTCAAGCATAAACTTAACGCCAAATGGAACTGGTAATGTGTATGCAAACACAGATACCTTTATTGTAAGTGCTACAGAAGGAGAGGCGGCACAAATACTACTAAGAACAGACGAAGGAGATGACAATGGTGATGATTGGTATATACACAATGGTACTGATAATGCGTTAGATTTTTCTAATGATATTTCAGGTTCACAAGTTAACATGCTTACACTTACGCCGCATGCTACAGCTACAAGTTCAAGTGCAACTTTTGCAGGTAATGTTGCAATACCAAGTAGGCTTGGTGTAGGAGCAAATAGTGAAGATGTTGAAGCCGCGCTCACGGTTAAAGGTGACCCAGGCAATACTAACCAGCCAGTAAGAATTACAAACAGCGTTACAGATACACACACTGGATTATTTTTAAATAGCACAGGTAATGCTGTAAATGAAAAATACGGTATGCAGTTTGGTGGATATAATGAATATTCTATAGGGGGTATATTTGGAGTAATGGATTCTACTTCTGGCAGTACATCAGGTGACATAACTATTGATTTTGCAAATGGTACGTCTGCTGGGGCTTTAGTTGAAAAAGTTAGATTTACACACGAGGGTAACGCAACTTTTGCAGGTACTATATCTGCTGTAGGCGCGTCTACTTTTACCTTAAATGATGGTGTTTTTGTTAAAGCAGTTAATGGAACAAATAATGTAGCATCAACTAATGTTTGGGGTTATGGTTTATATGAAGGCACTTCAAAATTAGGTGAAATTAGTTTAGTTAGAGATGGTTCTGGCAGTCAAATGTATATGGGAACCACAGGTGCTAATCAAATATTAAGAATAGGTAGTGCAAATAAAGTTACTGCCTTAACCATAGACGCATCTCAAAACGCAACTTTTGCAGGAGATATAACAGTAGCTGGTGATTTAAATGTAACAGGTGATACTATTACAACTAACACAACCACTATTACTGTAAAAGATCCAATAATTGCAATGGCTAATAATAACGCTGCGGATGTTATAGATATTGGTCTTTATGGTAAATACGTAGAAAGTTCAACGGTAAAATACACTGGTATGGTTAGAGATGCGAGTGAAGATACTAATTCGTGGATTTTCTTTGACGGTCTTACGGCTGAACCTGGCACAACTATAGATACTAGTAATGCTGGTTTTGATCTTGCAGATATACGAGCTGGTTTAATTACATCTGTTGATGGTTTTATAGGTAACGTAACTGGTAACACTTCAGGTACTGCTGCCACGGTAACAGGCGCTGCTCAATCAAGTATTACTAGTTTAGGTACTTTAACAACTTTAGATGTATCAGGTAACTTGACTTTATCAGGTGGTAGTTCTATTATAGATCAAGGAACAATATACATTCAAGACACTGCTGGCGGTAGAATCGGTTTTAACAGAAACACATCAAACGGTAATATTCACAATAGCGGTTATAATGCTTTTCAACTTCAAAGCAACACTAATGATGTTGATGGAAAGTTTGAAATACAAGCCTACCAAGGTAGCGATGGGGCTTCTGGTGGTAGTTTTTATATAAACAAAGCCGCTCAACCTTTAATAAACGATTACATCTTGCATTATGGAGATGAAAACACTAAAATTGGTTTTAGTGGCTCAGACACTTTCATAGTTCATACTGGTGGTACTACAGCTCTTACAGTTGACAGTAGTCAAAACGCAACTTTTGCAGGGGATATAACTGTTGGTGATGATATTTTTGTAGCAGATAGTGGGATTATAAATCTTGGCTCTGGCAATGATATGATACTATTTCACGACGGAGGAGATGCCGTTATTAGAAATAATACAGGACATATATATTTTGACAACCTCGCAAGCGATAAAGATATTTATTTTAGAGGTAGTGATGGTGGCTCTATTATAACGGCTATTACGCTAGACATGTCAAATGCTGGTAAGGCGACTTTTAGCGCTGGCGCTCAATTAAGTGGAGCTTTAACCGTGGGTGTAAACGACACTGGCCATGACGTGAAGTTCTTTGGAGCAACTGCAGGTAGTTATATGAAATGGGACGAAAGTCATGATTCGTTAGAATTTCCAGATAGCACATATATAAAACTAGGTACTGGTGATGATTTTAAAATGTGGCATGATGGGAGTAACACTTTTTTAAGTAACGAAGGTGTAGGTCACGTATATATACAAAATACTGCAGATGATAAAGATATAATATTTAAATCTGATAATGGCTCCGGAGGTACCACAGCTTATTTAACTTTAGATGGTAGTGCAGAAAAAATCCTTATGCACAAATCAACAGTTTTTTCTGGTGGTGGTATGGATTACGGTGTAGATGGTACAGGTGCAGATGTTATATTCTACGGAGATACAGCAGGTAGGGATATGAAGTGGGATCAAAGTGAAGATCATTTATTATTTAAAGACAATACTAATCTAAAAATAGGTACTGGTGGTGATTTTTACATGACTCACAATGGTACTGACACTCAAATTGTTAACACAACTGGTGATCTTTATTTTTATAACCTAGCAGACGACGAAGATATTTTGTTTGGTGGTGATAATGGTGCCGGTGGTGATATCATTTATTTCCTTTTAGATGGTAGTGCGGCGGCACACAACGGAAGTTATACTACAGCGATATATACTCAATGGGGTGATAGGTCGCATATCGCTGTTGGTGGTGCTAAGGATATGCAGTTATATCACGATGGTAGCAATAGTTACATAGAGCAAATAAATAGTGCTACTGGTAGTTTAATTATACAACAAAGTGTAGATGATGGTGATATAATCTTAAAGTCAGACGACGGTTCAGGAGGAGTTACTGCTTACCTTACATTAGATGGTAGTGTAGCTAAAACACAAGTTTCTAAACCATTATTATTCATAGACAATATATCTGCTGAATATGGTACTGGTACTGATATGATTATGTACCATAGTGGTAGTCATGGTTATATAGAAAACTACACAGGTGATTTAAAGTTTATAAACAACGCTGATAATTCTCGTATTCGTTTTCAAGCTGATAATGGCGCTGGAGGTGTTGCCACTTATTTTGATTTGCAAGGTGGTGCCGCTACCCACGATGGCTCTGCAACTACAGCTTTATTTACTAATTGGTATGATAATTCTAAAATAGCGCTTGGTAACGGTTATGATGTACAGTTATGGCACGATGGTACTAATACTACTTTTTACAGTCAAACTGGTAACTTAACATTCCAACAGGCTGCGGACGATAAAGATATAATTTTTCAATGCGATGATGGTTCTGGTGGGGTAACAGCTTATCTTACATTAGATGGTAGTGAAACCAACATATCAATAGTTAAACACACTGTACATCCTGACGATATTTATACTGCCTGGGGTAATGCCAATGATTTTTATGTAAAACACAACGGGACAAATACAGAGATAATAAATAGTTACGGGAATGTTCTTATATCAAATTACCAAGATGATGGTGATATAGTGTTTGCTAGTGATGATGGGTCAGGAGGGTTAGCTACTTATTTTACAATAGACGGTGGTATATCCTCTTTAATTGCTTATAGAGACATTTTAATAGCTACCGATGGTGCTAATGGTAATTTAAAACTAGGTGCTAGCCAAGATTTAGTACTAAACCACGACGGTAGCCATAGTTATATAGATAATAATACTGGTAATTTATACATAAGAAATCTTGCTGATGATGCTGACATAATATTTAGAACTGATGATGGCGCTAGTGATACCGCTGAATATTTAAAACTTAAAGGTAGCACTAGAACTATAGAGGTGAGTGCACCTACTAATTTTGGTATAAACGGTACAGGTCACGATGTGATATTTCATGGTGATACTACTGCTAGAAATATGACGTGGTCTCAAGGTGATGATGAACTAATACTTGCAGATAATGTAAAGGCATCATTTGGTGATTCTACAGATTTATCTATATACCACGATGGTAGTAATAGTTATATAGATGATAGTGGTACAGGAGAGCTAAAAATTAGAGGTTCAGCAACTGCAATTACAAGTGCAAACGGAAGTGAGTATTTAGCTTATTTTGCAGGTACTGGAGCTCAAGAAGTAAGTTTATACGCAGGTAATGCTGTAAAATTTAAAACAGTTGCTGCTGGTATAGATGTAACTGGTGAGGTTAAAGGTGATACATTAAATATAGACGGTAACGCTGATATATCAGGTAATTTAACTGGTGTAGATGCTATTACAGCTAGTGGTAATATCTCTGGTGATACGTTTATACTACCAACAACCGCAAGTGCAGCTAATCAATGGATATATACAAATAACACAGATACTGGAACAGGGTCGTTAACGATTCAAGCAGGAGCAGGATCATCCGGATACGGTGGAGGTCTTATATTATATTCACATTCTCACGCAAGTAAACCAGGATGGGTAAAGGCAGGGATTTCTGTAAGTTCAGGTGGGAAGTTTGCAGTAAACACGCAAGGTATTGGTGGTGGTACAGATGTGTTTACAGTAGATGCTTCGGGTACTATAGATGTTAGTAATCAAAATACAGATATTTTATTTGGCGATAATCTTGGAGCTGCTTTAGAATTTAAAGAAGGTAGTAATCTATATATGAGATTTATTACTACAAATGGCAGTGAAGAAATTAATTTTGCAAAACCTACAACTATATCAAACAGTTTAGCAGTAAATTCTTTAAGCGTCAACCACGGAGCTTTATCTATCAGTGGTGACAATGCTAATCACGTAACATTTACAGAAAGTAGTGCTGGAATTATGACTATAGCCGCTCCAGATGATATAATATTAGACGCTGAAGGTGATATAACTATAGATGCAAATGGAGGAGATATAAGATTTAAAGACGGTGGCACACAATGGGGATCAATATATACAGGTGGTGGTGGTACACATATGTATATAGATTCTTATATATCAGATAAAGATATTATATTTAAAGGTAATAATGGTGGTAGTGGTATAACAGCTCTTACGTTAGACATGTCAGATGCTGGTACTGCACAATTTAATCATAACGTAAATCTACCTGACGCTGGTCAATTAAATTTAGGGGGAGGCGGAGATTTATCGCTACAACACGACGGCACTAATAGTTATATACAAAATATTACTGGTGATTTAAAAATTGAAAATTACCATAATGGTGGTGATGTAGCATTTGCTAGTGATGATGGGTCAGGAGGTTTGGCTACTTATTTTTATTTAGATGGTGGTAATACAAGAGTACAATTTAATAAAAGCGCGCGATTTGTTGATAGCGCTACACTAACGCTTGGAACTAGTGATGATTTACAAATATACCATGATGGTACTGATAGCCATATTAGAAACACACAGGACAGTGGAGATTTCATAATAAGACAAAGTGTAAACGATAAAGATTTAATCTTCCAATGTGATGATGGGAGCGGTGGTGATACAGCTTATCTTACATTAGATGGTAGTCAAGGATTTACTACAGTACAAAAAGCTATAAGATTTGAAGATAATGTACAAGCACAGTTTGGTAGTAGTAACGACAGTCTTGTAACTCACTCCGGTAGTAACATGAGTATAGTAAACTCTACAGGTAATATATACTTTGCTAACAATACTAACGATGGTGATATATATTTACAGTGTGATGATGGTTCAGGTGGAACTACTACCTACTTAACTTTAGATGGTAGTGCAACAAAAATTGTGTTTAACAAGCCGTCTCAAAGAACTTTTGAGTTTAGTAGTACCACAGACGGTGATGCTAATGGTGATATTGTTTATTTCGGTGGTACAACGTCAATGACTGTGGGTACAATATACCATTATAAATCAGATGGAACTTGGGAGGTGGCAAATCCAAACGCCGCCGCTACTTCAGATGGTTTGTTAGCAGTTGCTTTAGGCGCAGCATCAGATACAGATGGAATGCTATTAAGAGGTATGGTTACCTTAGATCATGATCCAGGCGCGGTAGGAGATGTGTTGTTTTTATCAGCGGCAAGCACTGGTGACGCTACAGCAACAGCACCCGCGGGGAATGGTGATATAGTAAGGGTTATAGGTTATCAAGTGGGTCATGCTAGCAGTGGACTTATATGGTTTAATCCAGACGGCACGTTTGTAGAAGTCTCTGCATAATGGCGTATTTAAATGTAAATAGAAAAGGATTTATAACTGGTCCTAATGAAAGTAGTCAATCTGCAGCAAGAGATGCTGCTAGTGGTACAGCTACTGATAGTACTAGTGGAACTCAAACTGCGGTACAATATTATTTTAATACAAGTAAGGGTAATACACATAGATATATTAGGGCTTTTTTACATTTTGACACGTCTGGTATTAGCAGTGGTGGTTTTGGTAGTCCTACGATAGATATTACTGGAGCGGCATTTGCACATGGAAATGTAATAGGTGTAAAACATACAGCTGGAGAAGGAACTGGAGGTGTAATTACTGATGATGATTTTAACAATGTCGATTTTGCAACTGCTTATACCGCGTCAACAGGATGGACTACAAGCGGTATGAGTATAGAGCTTTCTGCAGCGGCAGCAAATGATGTTATAAATAATGATCACTTTAATATTGCTATTGTAGGTATTGAAGATTATAATGATACAGCAGAGCCTTTAGAAGAAAGTGGTAATATAAGTAGGGGTATTGATTTTAATAGTACATTGCGATTACAGTATTCAACTGGTGGATATGGACATAAAGTTGCTGGTGTAACTGCCTCTAACATAGCTGAAGTAAACACTGTAGCAACAGCGAATATAGGAAAGATAAATACAGTAGATTAATAATTAATAAAAACGTGTAATAATAATAATACTAAAAACAATATAAAATGGCATTAACAGGAGCATTAACCTATAAAGGTTTAACAATATCAAACGCTCATTTAAGAGTGATGGATACACATAACAGGGTGGTAGATACATCTACAACGGCTGAAGATGGTACAGTAACTTGGAGTAAAACGCTTTACGCTGATTACAACGCAAGAGTATACTTAACAGCAGCTGCTTACGCTGCAAATCCAGACGCGGCAATCTATACAATATCAGGATCATTCACGCCTTCAGTGGGAAATGGTGCTAACTTGAATATTGTTAAACAAACTTATGTGCATTTAAAAACATTAGCTGATTACGACGATCTAACAGACGCTTAATTTAACAATTTCTTAACACCGTGTCGGTTAAAGTGTGTATAGCATAAGTGATTATTCACCTATGGAAACAAAAGAAATAGATCTTAGTTATATAGTGTATATAATAATTATGATCGCTGTGTTTACAGTAGCAATATAAAAAAAGGGAGTAACTTGCGTTACCCCCTTTTATAATTTAGATACTACTAGAAGTCTGAGTTCTTTTGTTCTTGAACTTCAATTCTCACCTGTTGTGCTAACGTCTTCACGTTTTGCATGGCTTTCCTAACTCTCGTTCCTGCAGAGTTATTACCCTCAACAAATTTTGTAACATCAGTCTGACAATCGTTGATCTCGTCTTGTAGCATGTCGAACAACGAATTTA
>Ga0209337_1002015_pt1 | contig 14989 bp, 8 predicted proteins | sample LinPmetageLP53_FD_184044 | JGI IMG/M metagenome (GOLD analysis project Ga0209337, IMG submission 184044) | Marine viral communities from the Pacific Ocean - LP-53 (SPAdes) (version 2) | ecosystem: Environmental > Aquatic > Marine > Oceanic | place: Pacific Ocean | collected 2010-02-08
CATTTTTTAAAGGCGAGCCGTAAAGACTTGGCCCGTTCATTTTAAAAGCCATTACTCTTTAGTACAACTTCCTTTAGCACAAGGCTTAGTTCCAGCTACTCTTTTGTAACCGTCCCAGCAATTACAATCTTTTTTAAGCATTGGACTTTTTGTCATTTTAGCTGGGCTTTTGCACCCATATTTTTTCATTGGTGATCCGTATAAAGCGGATCCTTTCATTTTAAATGCCATATTTTTTTATTTTAAAAATCACTCATTAATAATTCATCTATCACTCCTTGAATTTCTTTTCTAGTAGCTTTCATACTAAAAGATATATCTGCTTGAAATCTTTTTACTTCTTCACCGTCTTTAAATATAACAACTGTAGGTACAATTATTATATTATGTTTTTCTTGTATTTTAGGTGATTTAGCTATATCAACATACACTATGTCGCAGTCAGTAAGTTTTCCTATGTATGATACTTTGTTAGGATCGTTCCATTCAGCATTAAAGTGTGTAACTACAATTTGCGAGCTAGCACTTAAAGTAAATACTGTTAATAATATTAGTAATATATTTTTCATTTAATTTTATCTTAGTCGATCAATTTTGTCTTCCATACGTCTAATATCTATTTTAAGATCTTCTACAGCTTTTTCTGTATTTTCAATAGACAATCTAATGTTTTTATCTTTCATCATAAACTCCATCTTAGTAACGTCTGGCTTTGGTAGTTCTTTTGCCTCAGCTATATCAGCTTGCAACGCAAACCACATACCTATTATAGTTGCCATAGCAAAGCCTACTGCTATCATTGTTTTTATGCTTATATTAAAACCTGTGTTTTCGTTTAAATCTGCCATTATCTTATTATGTAATTAACCCCTAATTTAAAATCGTACCACTTTCTATTCCAGTACTTGTTATATTTTCCCTCTGTAAAAACCCCTAACCTCTTGTTAATTTTTGTTCCAAATATTATACCACCACCATAATCTAACCACTGTTTACCCTCGTATTTGTGATAAGAGTAATCACCACCCTCGTCTAAGTGGTATGGCATAACATTACCCCAAGCGTGTGTCCAAAATGATTTAGTATAATGATAGTAATCAAAACCTAAAACTATAGAATGCTGTATTATTAAATCTAATTGATCTCTTTTTTTCTGAGTGTAGTCAGCTAACATGATTGGTACAACAACCTCTTCCCAAACCTCATTACTAGTAGCAACGAGCTCTCCATCTGGAGAAAAATACTCACTAGCAGCTACGTCTACATTATAACCTTGTTGTAGTGCTAGGTAAGTGTAATGTATATTGCCATTGCTAAGCATCCATTCAGCTAAAGGATCATAACCATAGGGCTCTGATAATCTTTGAGCAAGTCCAGCATTAAAAGACAATTTGTCATTAACTTTATATCTATATCTTTCCGATGTTTCAAAATATTTAATATCAGCAAAACCATCTTGTAAGTATTCGCCTTTAATTATATAATTATCTTGTACATATCTAATAAAGTGATGTTGATCAATGTACTCATCACCTTGTTGTCGTGTGTAATCAATTTCAAATAAAAACTCTAATCCTTTTACCTTACCTATGTTAGCACCATCAGACCATGAGTTTTCAGTTCCATCGTAAAAAGTTTGTGCTTTGTTTTCATAACCAAACCTAGCAATTTTTCTAACACCAAAAGCTATGTTATAATCAAAAGGAGTTTTTTTAGTTGCGGTTTGTAATCCGTTGTTAACAGAAAAAGTTTCTACATCAGAAACAGAAGTACCTCCACTTGCTGCGCCGTAAAACGTTGCAAACTTAAAGTATTTTTTAAAATCAACTTGTGCACAACACTCTTTTGGTGCAGCGCAAGAAGTTAAAATAATTAATGATAGTATTATTAGTTTCTTCATATATTTAAGGTCACTTGTAAATTTAATATTTTACTGGTGAGAGTAACATCTTCCAGATTTATTTTCAGTTCTGTTTTTACATCTAGGTCCTTTACCCTTTCTTGTTTTAGCAGAACAACGAACCTCTCTAGCTTCTTGTTCTTTTCTTAATCTTTCTTTTTCTTTTTTCTTTTCTTCTTTTTTCTTTTTCTTTTCTTCTTCTTTTCTTAGCTTAACTCTTTTTGAAGAAGCTTCAACAGCTTTGTTCTGAACGTCTAGATCCCAAGTGTTCCAACCCATCATTAGAGCTATTCTTTGCCAAGCGGCATTATCTGAATTTAAAGCTTCAGATATATTTTGAGCTTTTTGAACAGCTCTATCTAAAGGAACATTTGTTGAGAAAGAAACAAAATGACCAATACTATTCCACATAGGATTGTTGATGTCAAACATTGACATGTCCTTTATATTCTCTCCTTTAAACTTTAAAGTTTTTAAACCACTGTTAAGTTTTCTAGCTTTTGATCCAATTGGTGGAGATAAATTTAAGAATTGTAAAACAACTTTACCTTCATCAGCGTTCCAACCTTTATCACGCTCAGCCATAGCTCTCATTATAATATTTTTTATAGTAGAAACTACAGCTCCTCCAACACCAGTACCTCTAAGAACAGAATCTAGCATTGAGTTTGCTATACCTATTTCTTTTTCAATTAGTTTCTCCTCATCATCATCACCACTAAACGCTATAGCAAATAATCCTTTTTGTAACGCTGCAAATATTGCGTTTTGAACAGCACCGTAGTATATTATTTTAGATATGTTTGTCTTCATATCACCTCTACCGTTTGCTAAATCAAGAGTTGCTTTTTTAATTAACCTAGTGTATTGCATAGGTGTGTTTTGAAAAGCAAGTATTAATCTACCTAGTGGAGAAGCTTGTTGTGATGAAATCATATCAGGTCTAGATGACTGTTGAGTTTCTTCTGCTATAGCTTGAAACTCTTGAAAAGCTTGTGCTTTAGCATCTACCTCGCTAACACCTTGCTTTATAAGATCATTAACTCTATTTCTATAAAACGTAGCACCACCAGAAGCAATAGCAAAACTATCCGCAATTTGTGTAGGTAAAAAACCTAGTTTCATCATTTTAGCAAACACAGCTTTTACGGGTGTTTTAGAACCAGAAGCAGCTTCGGCAAGTTCAGCGTGACTAACAGATGTTTTTAAGCCAGATCTTCTTTGCTGTAACATATCAGAGTTAAATATCATGCTAAAGTCTTTCCAAAACTGTGGTTGATTAGCAAACGCTATACCAGCTTTTAGTGGATTATTAAAACTCCAGTTTACAAAATTCACTGTAGATAATGTTTGTAACACAGCTGACCTCATATTAAAGAACATGATAGCACCAACAGAGTTGTTTACCCAATTAGCAAACCTATTAGTTAGTCTGTTGCCACCAAAGTTTCTATTAGTGCCATTTTCCATACGCCATAACATATCGGTCAAAGCCTCTCTGTATTTAGTACCATACACAGCTTCTATCTTGTTCATGTTTTCTCCAACAAGCTTTCCATTTTGCCACTCACCAAACATCTGTTTTCTGTTTTCTATAAACTCTGACAAAGCATCTTTTCTATTTACACCTTCACTCATGTTGTAAAGATCAGAAGCTATAGTTTCTGTAGTCCAGTATGGACCTGGTTGAGGATATATACCACCAGCAACCTTGTTTAAACCATCAGCATAAGCCGCTAGGTCAGGATTACTTTCAACAGCTTTTATCATATTTGCAAGATCTGTTTTAGATATACCTGGGATGTCATAACCAAGCTTATTCCAGTTGTAAACCCTAGCTGCAGTGTCGTAAGTAAAATCTCCTGTAGGTATTGTTTTAGCAAGTATTTTATTTATTCCTTTAAATTGTTTGTTTAACGCTTTTAAATCATTAGATATTCTGTTCTTAGCAGCGTCCATAGCTCTAATACCTTTAGCGAAAGGATCTAGCAAAGCGTCTTTAAAAAACTGTAACTGAGCTTCTCCTTTTTTACCTTTACCTAAAAACTTGTAAAGCAAGCCTTTAAAATCTTCAGCCGATGCTGGTATAAACCAATCAAACTTTCCTTTTTGTGCACCACGTTTTCTAGCTTTAGCATCTGAGAATGTAGCTTCTTTCCTTATGCCTTTGACGTCTTCTAATATTTGGTTAAACTCATTAGACATTTTACTATAGTAAACTGTTTTAGCTTGTTGTACTTTAGACTTGACATCCATTTGCTCTAACACGTTTTTAACAACTTGAACATTTTGAAGCGCGTCGTCAGCAAAGTATATATCATTATAACCTTGACCAACCTTTTCAGCTATCCACAGAGCTTTTGCCTCTGCTGTAGAGTTTGCTAAACCAGTTATATTATCTAAAGGTATTTTTAAACCATTTGCTTGTAAGAAAGCGTGTATAGCTGGTGCAGACTCTGCTGGTCTTGCTGTTAGCACAAACATATTTTTAGGACCAAACTTACCTTGTAGCTTCATTGCTTTATTAAACAACGGTGCAATTTTACCATCAATAACCTCATTAAACTGTGAAAAGTCAAACGTAGTTCCTTGACCTAACATTTCTTGATAGTTTTTAGCGTACTGCGCTGGCGTTAAAGAACCTTTAGTTCCATCAGACTTTGTGTATAATATTTTTGATTTACTAGTGGCTAGTGTATCATCAAAATCTAATATAGTAATTCCTTTTGACGGATTGTTAGGTTTTTTAGAAAACATTATAGCATTGTCTATTTTTGCTACAGTTTGTAATTGTTGATCTAAAGTCATATCATTGCTTAACATAGGATATGCGTTAACTAAACTATTTTTAACATTGTTTATATCGTTAATGTTTTCCATAGTTTTTACAAGCTCAACAGCTGCTATTTTAGCGTCTGTTTGATTAGCAAGACTAGTTTTACCTATCAACTTGCCAAGAGCTTCTCTAGCATCTACATTTTTAAACAGCGTGTCTTGGTTTTTAGAAAAGTAATTAGTATTTTCTACACCCATAACAGCTTTTATATCTTGAGCAAAAGGAGCTAGAGAACCATCGGAAATATCTTTCAATACCAATTCCGATGCAATAGCTCTATCTAAAGTAGTTCCATACTCAAACATTAGTAAATCTCTTGCTATCATAGGATCTACTTCTGTAAATCTAACCTCTATAGGCATACCATCTCTGTATATAGGGGTTGTACCTGTTTTACCCCAAGCGTTGTCAATTATAATTCTTTGATCTTCATTTAAAGCTGTTTGGTTATAATGTTTTAATTGCAAGTCTATATCTCCTTTAAACGAGTCAGCAAGTATAGAGTTTAACACCTGAGCATTTAAAGCCATGTTAGCTTTGTCATGTTCACTGTGATATGGTTTTTGTATTACCTTACCACTTTTCATAACTTTAGAGTTTTCAACACCAGGCGTCATTGACATCGACGTTATACCCGCTGCCATTCTAGATAAACCCTTAGCTCTACTAGATTGTTGTTTTAGAGTTGTTACTATAAACTTACCTCTCTTTGTTTGCTCTGCTTTTGTTATACCAGGTTCGTTGTAATAATCATTCATAATAGAATAAAACTCTTTTAAAGCAGCTTTGTTCTGAATAGGATCAACAGCTTTTTTACCTTTTCTAGTTGGATTTAGTGATTCACTTAGTATAGATCTAACCTCTTTCATTATAGCTTGAGCTTTCTTTATACCTTTAAGGCTTGGATCTATATTTAAAGCAACATCAGTTATTTTTTTAAACATAGTTGAGTCATAATTAACCTTGCTATAATCAACTGTTGTCGAAGGTCCAGCATCTCCTCTGCTTTCTCTTTCAGAAACAATTTCATTAACCATAGCATCTACTTGACTACCAGTAAAAAAATCACCTCTTTTTACACTACCATTTTGCAAAGCATATTTTACAACAGCTGGATTTTGTAGCGCAGCCGTAGGTAGTGTTTTTAAAAAGTCAATAGTTGACTCTGTATAATTTTTTATATCATTTTCAGTATTATTTCTATAATACATTAAGTCTTGTCTGCCAATTAGTTTTAATTGATCTTTCCAATTGCTTTCTGTAAAAACCTCTCCTTCAACAATTTTATCGCTAACTCTTCTCCATTGCTCTGGCGTTATAACTTTTTGGTTTTTATACTTACCAATTTCAACATTAACAACCTTTATCATATTACCAAAGTCTTCAACTGGAATACCATAGACCTCTGAAGCAACTTGAACTACAGTTTCTGGAAAAGCTTGTATAGATCTATTGTTAGACATAACATTTGAAAAAGCCTCCCAAGCTTGTGGTGTAGCGTTTTTCATAGCAATAGTCTTACCGTCCATCATTGGCACTTTAGCAAAATATAAATCAGACTTACCATCACCAATAGCTTTGATAACGCTAAAAGGATTTTCTGCTTTCACTAAAGCATCTTGTCTTACCGCTTGATTAGATGCTAGCATTGCGTTTTGTATAACAAAACTTCTAAGCATACCGTCTACGCCTCTAGCGGCATTATTTGGTTTTCCTCTATATATACCTAAGTTTTCTTGCACGTGTGCTTTGTTTATACCTTTTTGTTTTACTTGAAGAGGTAAACCAGCTGTGCTTCCTGTTTTTGCGGCTTTAGCTGAAGCTGTTTTTTTATATAATAAATCTGTATTCCCTGTTTCAGGGTTAACCATATTTAATAATACTCTAGGCACACCTGTGGCTGTTCCACTTGCAGTGTGACCATCTGGTAAACTTGATATGTTAGAATCTGCGTTAAGTAAAAACATGTTTTGAGCTGTACCTCTTTGAACTTGATTGAGATCTGCATCTTTTATAAGTTTGTCAATAGGCACTCCGTATAAGTCAGCAAAAACTTGTAGTACTGGTTTTAACGGACCTTGCTTTAGTAATTTTTGAAAACCTTTGTAGGTCAACCCATCAAGATTAACGTTGGCATTAGCAACTTCGTTAGCTATAATTTTACCAACAAACCTTTGATTAACTATATTTAAGTTTACCTCCGTGCCTTTTGCAGCGATGTTATTTTTTATATCTTGATCTAACTCAGCTTGAACTTCTTGTAATGCTTCATTGTAAGTGTCTTGATTATTTTCTCTAAGCTCAACAATTTTTCCATCTGGTATAATCATAGAGTTAACAAGCATTCTCTTGCTTTCTCTTTCTACAATATTATCAGAAGGATCAGGGGTATTATTTTCGTTTATTTGATTTTGTTTTTCCATTGAGTCTTGCACACCTTCTTGCTCCATAGATTGTACTATATTACCATACTTAGGGTTTTTCTGTACAAAACCTAACAACCTAGCGTCCATTAATCTCATACCATTTGGCATTCGATGTAATAAGTATGCCATTACACTTTCATAAGGTTTGCCTGTTTCTTTATTTATCATTCTTACAGGATCAAAACCATCTATTAAACCAGTTAAACCACTTTTGTCGTTAGATATAAAGTCTAAAGCTATGTCTTGTTTTTCAGCTGTTAAACCTTCAAAGTTTTTTAATCTGTACATAACGTCGTTTTCTAAACCGTATGCCATTTGAGCGGCTAAACTTTTTCTTATCCTATCATTACCCCATCTACTTTTGTTTTCTTTATACATCAAATCTGTTTCTTGATATATTCTAGACTCGTAAACTTGACCGTCTTGTTTTGGTGCATCAGTTTTCTTACCATCAACTAGTCTACCAATAGCACCTTTATCTATAACATTGTTTATAGCTCCACTGTCATATCCTTTTTCAATACTATCGTTAAAATCTTTTACAAAGTTATAAACGTCTCTACCTGTGTTAAATTTAATTTTACCTAATGCAGATTCAGGATAATTATTTTGAAAATATCTACGCATAGTATCTCCTATTTTTGTAAACAAGTTTTCGTTGTACTTTACATCACCATTTTTTATAGCTTCTGATAAACTTGTAATAACTTCTTCACCTTGCATGTCCATACCTTCGTAAGCGTTAACTTTATTTATAAAGTTGTCACCAACCGCACTAGCATTGTTGTTTATATCACTTATCAAAGCACCACCCATCATTCCTTGAGTTTTAGGATTCTTTTTTATAGTTGCCCACAAAGCGTGATGCAAAAACTCATGCATAGGTGTTGTTACATTGTTGTTTGCTAAGTTAGTGTCTTTGTTTATAAAAAACTTAGAATTACCATTAGCATCTGTAGATATATAACCAAACTGTTTACTCATACCTTCAAGCCCTGCTTTTCTTTGGTTAAACTCAACTATATTGTTTCTAGCTGTTTTAGCATCATCACTGTCAGGATCAACGTTTTCTAATACTCTTTGGTTCTCTGCAATCTCAGCGTCTATTTCAGCTATGTCAGCTAAGTTGTTTTCATTTATAGTTTGAGTATCAGTTTCAACCATCTCAGCTGTTCTACCTTCACCGTCTTCTTGTTGTTGTCTTTCGTTAAAAGCATCAATTTTTTGTTGTACTTTTTGTTTTTCTATTTGATAATTCTCTTCAGCTTCCATAGCTGTGTATCTACTTAACACACCTTCTTTAGCAGATTCTAATCCTTTTACTTGATTTTCTAATCTTTCAACCTCAGTTTTCTTTTGATCTGGTGTCATTGAATCATCAGCAGCAATACCCTCAGCTTTTTGTCTAAGCTGCATTATAGAGGTTTCTATATTTATAAGAGCTTTCTTTTCTGCACCAGACATTAAATCAACTTTTTTAATATCAGCTTGTAATATTTTATTACTTTCTGCTATTAAAGAATTTCTTTCACCTATATATTCGTTTCTTAAATTATCGCTAAGACCTGGTTTTGATATTAATTCATTTATTTTTTGAAGTCTCAAGCCAATTTCACCTCTTTTTTGATTTGTATCTTTTGATGTAAATGCAGCTGTTGGGTTTTTAGCAGTACCCATAGCTTTTATACCTACAGATATTAAAGCACCAGAAACAAATGCTTCATCAACACCGTCCCACAAACTTTTTTTCGCGTGATCTCCGCCTCTAAAAGTTCCTAAATAATTTTCACCTAAAGTAGCTAACGCTTCAGAAGTACCTTCTTCTAATAAATCTATACCAACTCTCTTCATTTGGCTTCCAAAAGATTTTTTTAAATATTGTTTAAAACCTAAAGTAAAAGCATTACCACCAACATTCATCGCAGCATTTAACTGACCAAAAGTAACTTGCTCAGATAAAGCTTCAACAGCACCGGTAGCCATAGCTATTCCATATAGTTGAGCGTTAGAGTACAAAGGTTCACCATCAGCTGTTGGGTACATGTCCATTTCTTCTTGCATTTCTCTGAACTTACCACCAGTAGAAGGAATAAACATTGAAGACATTGTTAAAGCTTGCATACCCTTAACACCTAAACCAGCAGCTGATCCTAAACCCCATGTAGCATACATAAACGCAAGTTGAGGTATTTGATTACCAGCAACACCAGCCGACCACTCTCCAAAGTCATACCAACCGTTTATATCGTCCCAAGCTTTTGGTTTTTGAACTTTACTTGTCCAGTCTTCTTGCCACTCGTTCCATTTGTCATGTCTAACTTTCCTCATCTCGTCAGTTTCACCAGTTTGGGAAAGTAACCAACCAGTTGGTGAGCCGGGCATTGTCACGTTTAGCACATCTCCCATAGGTTTTAACCAAGCGGGAGTTTCTCCGTTGTCATCTTTTATTAATCTTAATGGATTAAACCTATAAGCAAACTCATCAAAACTTTGAGCCGTAGTTGAAAACCAGTTTACCATACCATTACCAACCGTTGCAAGACCAGTATAATTTCTGTCTAATAAATCTTTGTATTGATCAAACTTTTGAGCGTCTACCTGTAATCCTTTAAAGTTTTCAAATATCTTTCCAGATGTTTTTGTTAAATCGTTTCTACGTTCTAAAATACCATTGTAATTAGAGTCTATACCTCTAAGTTGATCTTGTAAACCTTGTATTTCAGCGTTAGCGTTATCAACCTCTTCTTTAGTAGTATACTTTCCACCTTTAATTTTTTCTATTTTATCTATTAGAGTTTTAGATTGCGATGTGTAACCATTTAAAACTTCGTCAATATCTTCTACTTCAGCAGCAATAACTCTTTGCTTTTGATCTATTTTTTTTATTTGTTTATCTCTATCGTCAACAATTTTCGAAACTTCTTTTGCAACATCTTTTTGCTTGTCACCTTTCATCATACCAAAAGTTTCGTACCATTTACTGTCAAAACCTTCTTGACCTTCTTCATCTATATACGCTTCTACATTACGATCTATTTGGTCAAGTCTCTCTTGCTCTGTAATAGCTGTAAGCAACTGCTCTCTAACATCATTATTAGTAATAGAATCTACTAAACTTTTAACTTCTTGAGAGTCTATGTCTACTTCACTTGGTTTAATTCCTTTTTCCTCCGCTATTCTTTTAATAGCTTCTCGTGTTTTTACAGAATCAACAACATTTTTAGTTTCTTTATATGCTCTTCTTTTATCTGCCTTGACAAGACCATCTAAACCTCCAACATCGCCAGGGTCAACCTCACCTTCACCAGTAAATTCGTGGAACGATGGTAGTAATGATTTTCCATCCATTGTCATGGGGCCAGAAGTTTGCCCAGATGCCGGATCAACATAAATACCACCTTTACCATTTGGATTTGAAACCCAATCCCAGCCTCTAAACAAATTTTTATTGCCTTCTTTTTGAATAGATTCATAAACCTCATCAAAACCACCTCCGTTATAATACTCATCGTAACTATTAAGCCTGCTATTAGCTATGTCGTTTATAGTTTTTAATTGAGGTGCAGTTATTTTAGTTGCCTTGAAAACATCTTCCAATTCTTTAGACACTACACTAAGGTCTGGTAATTCACCAGCCGTTGTTAATTGATTATAATATTGTGGTAGTTGGTTGGCATTGAAATCGTCTTGATCGACAACTTCACCATTAGCAGTCCATTGATTATCTGCATTTAAAGAGTAGTCTACTCCTTCGTCATTTTTAAACGTAGCGCCAGTTTGTAAAGAAGAAGACCAATCGTTCATAGCTTTCTTCTGTATTTGCTTTTGTTTGTAAATAGCAGTTGCATCATTAGTTTTATTTAGCTTAGCTACTCTTGCTGCTTCAAGTTTTTCGGTTTCTTCTTTTTTCTTATGCTCTCTTACAACTTGGTGAATACGATCCAATGGATAGTTCTTACCCCTCATGTGACTAACTATTTTCTCTAGTTCACTTTGAGGTTTTTGTACAGCATTAGGATCAAAAACTAGCGGTTCATTTTCTTGCATATTATATTATTTTATTCTTTTAAAGCGGCATTTATAATGTCCTGATCACTCATAGACTCTTCTCCAGCGGCACTCTGATAACTACCACCATTTGATTCATAAGCATCTGTGTAGTTTTTATCTATAAAACCTAACACGTAATCACCCATTAAGTCAAGTGCTAACTCTTTGTTTTCTGGTTTAGCCAAATTATCAGCTATCATTTGTACGTGTTCCTTTGTTAGTGTTTCGTTCATAATACCATCATCACCTTCTGGCGGTGTTAATCCTAAATCTTCATATCTCATTTTTTTTAACTGAGGCATTTCAATAATATCTTCTAAAAAAGAACCACCAGTTTCTAAAATATCATCATGCATTAATGAGTTTAAGTTACCAGCTTTTAAGTTTTTTATAGTTCTAGTTTTTATTTTTTCTCTCTCATCAGGTGGTACGTAACCAAACTGTGCGTTTTTAAAAGCATGCTCAACGCCTTTGTTTACCTCTTCAATAACACTACCTCTAATGTTCTGCATTGTAGAATAATCTTTTTTAGCGTTATTAGCAATCTCTTCTATTTTTTGAATAGACATAAAACCCTCAGGAGTTTCAACTTCAAAGACTCTTTGTCCATTAACCATTCTAGATCTTTTTTTAGATCTGTTATCCATAAAAGCGTTTATAATGTTTTGATCTTTTTCTTTTAAACTTTTAGACCAATCACTTGGCGTACCAGGAGGACCTTGCCACTCTGCTATTTGAGAGTTAAGATCTTTTATTGAGGCTACTTCTGCTGACAATGTATTTAAGTTTTGCATGCCTTCAGCTTTTTTTCCTTTCTTACCAAACTTAGCTGCTTTTTTATAACTACCATGAAGTCCTTTTACGTCTCCTTGAACAACATTTAACCAGCTTGTGCCAAGACCACCTCCAGTATCTAATATTTTTTTAGCAAGATCATCTCCAGTTTTCTGTGCTTCTTGAGCCGTGTCAACATATTGATCAACCATACTTTGACCGATTTGTGCTAGCTTGTCCATACCTTGCGAGAAGCCATCGGGTTGACGGTTTCCAGCTGAAGCTGCTCTATATGCTCCTGATACTAAAGTACCATCTGCTTGTTTTAATGGTGTTTTATTCATATTATTTATTTTCTTCTAATGATGCTAAGTAATCTTGATAGCCGCTATCTTTCATTCCAGCAATACCACCAGCCTTTTGTATACCTTGTAATCCACCAGCTAATGAACCAGCCGCACCAGTAATACCTGACCACATTTTTGAGTCAGCAGCGGCAACTTGTTCGCTAGCAGCAGCTTTTTCAGACTGTGCCATACCTAACAATGTTGATACTTTATTTCTTTCCATATCTCTTGACATAATATCACCTGATATTTCTTGATCTTGTATTTGAGAAGCAGCTTGTCTTTCCAACTGTTGGTTGTTAGCTTCTTGTTTACCGATAGATATAGCAGATTTTTGAGCGTCCATACTTCCTTGGTTTGCTAAAGTCTGTGCTAAACCAGCTATACCAGAACTACCAGCAGCGCCTTTCATTTGTTGCATTATATTAGCTTGATTTTGCTGTTGTTGAGCTTTCATAAAGTCAGCTTCTTGTGTATTGACTTGTAAGTCTTCCATTTTGTTCTCCATATTAGCATAAGGATTACTAGTATCGAGGTTTGAAAAAGCATTTTTTTGCTTTTCCATATCTGCTTTAGCAGCGCTTTCTGCTTCTTTAGCTGCTTTTTTTTGTTTACCACCAGATATAGCTTTAGCTACACCAGCACCAATCCCAACAACCGCTCCTGCTATTAAAAAACTCATATCTTATTTATTTTTGTTAATGTAATCTTCATATTCCTTTATATCTTTAGCTACAATCTCTTTTTCTAACCACTCTATGTTTTGTGAGTTTGTAGGGTTTTTGTGTATGTTTACAAATATACTTTCTTCATTTGCATATATAACTCTTTTAGTTCCTGGTGTTGCCACAACATAACATGGTGCTATATAATCCTCTGTAGTTTCTTCTGTTGCAACAGAAATATGTCCGGTTAATAAAAACCAAACATGTAAATGTTTATGTATTGCTCCAACAACAATAGTTCCTTTATTCATATTCATCTGTCTAACGTATATGCCATCAGCAAAAGTATGTTTCAAAGGAAATAGTTTTGAGTCTTGATGTGTTACAATGTCCACCCCATTAGCTTCACGTATCAACATCGATTGAAAATCTAAGATTTTCTTTCTTGTAGATAACTTAATATCTTTATTCATATTTAATTTAATTATAGTTAAATAATCACACTTTTTTTGCGTTATTTACTACTTTCAAATATATCAGCCCCTATAGAAAATAACTCAGAGTAGTCCGTACTATCATTTTTAAACTTAACCTCAGCGTAGTAACCAAGCGCACTACTTAAGTTTGCTTTATTGTCTTTGCTAAATAATATATAAGCACCATTAGGTACAGAAACTAAACTAGTACCAACAGTAACAACAAGACCAGATATAGCAGTTACAACACCTATTTCTATAATGCTAGATGAGTTAATAGAAAAACCACCTGAAGTTCCAATTGGTGCATAGTAAGCTGTGTCACCTATTTGAAGCGATACGTTTAACGGTTGTGAAAATGTTAATACTGATGGCATATTATGATACTGTTATAAAGTTAGGTACTAATGTTAAGTTTGTGTTTATTGTTCCTGAAGTAGTAAACGTTATTGTTCCTGTGACGTGTATTTGTTTGTTGAAAACTGTAGACACCACTTTGCTACCACTGTTTCCTGTTACAGTCTCTGTTCCCATAGCTTCAGCTTTTAACCGCACTGAAACATTCCAACCATTATTAAGAGTTAATTCAGTTCCAGCTGGAATATCATTAAGTATAGTTGTACTTAAAGTTAAATTCTTATAAGCAGAAACTCCTTCAACAGCTGCAATACTATTAATCTTAGTACCAGGTTTAAAAGTTCCGCCTAATCTAAATCGAGTACCAGCATTGAAACTAGATAAGAAACCTTGACTAAATTGTATGTCACCACTAGGACTGTTGGTTGCTGCTATAACAGTTCCTTCTGGTAAAACATCAGAGGTAACACTTTCTCCAACAGCAGCCTTAGCTCTATCTGCAGTAGCAAAAGAACAGTGATTATCATTTTTGTCTCCACCGCTACTTGAATTAATAACGTCTGTAGTTACGCTTTCTTCTAGTATGTAGTTGTGATTTTGAATAACTTCATTACTAGGTAGATCAGCAACTTCAGATGGCACAACTCTTAGAATATTTGTACCAGCAGTTGCGGCAGCTTGTATTGTTATAGTTTTTGTACCGCCAACAATATCAGTTTCTACAGGTTGTCTATTAACAGCAACAGTGTTACTTGAACCAGCAGTGTATACAGCGTTTATTCTTACAGTACTAACTTTTCCTTCGCCGCCTAGATCGTTTTTATTAGAAGTAATACCATTAACAAGTGTTGGAACTCTTGTTGTATTTGTTTTAGTACCTATGTTAATATTGCTTGTCGTAGAACCTTGTTGAAAGAAAGTACCAGCTGTAGATAAAGAAGAAGGAACTTCTGCACTTAAAGCTAAATGTACTAAACCACTTCCACCAGACGTTACAGTAAAGTAATATTGATAATTATGAGCTGATTTCGCTGTATGAGCTGGCAGAACTACGTTTTGTGCAATTCTACTACCTACTGCTGTAACAACATTTGCATAAGGAGTAGATGATCCCCAAGTGTCGTTTGAAGTATTATAGTATTTATTAAGAGTAGCATC
>Ga0209337_1002017_pt1 | contig 14980 bp, 26 predicted proteins | sample LinPmetageLP53_FD_184044 | JGI IMG/M metagenome (GOLD analysis project Ga0209337, IMG submission 184044) | Marine viral communities from the Pacific Ocean - LP-53 (SPAdes) (version 2) | ecosystem: Environmental > Aquatic > Marine > Oceanic | place: Pacific Ocean | collected 2010-02-08
TCCAAGTCAACAACGTCTCCGTTGAAGAAAGCTGTGGCGTTAGACGCATCCACGAAAAAACTTCTTGGGGGACAGATCGGGGCCTGTGCCGAAAATCCCTTATTGACATCTGGGTTAGCCATAAATTATTTCACCTCCTCAATAATAGAAATTATCTACGATGTTGTATTGCGCCCGCGCCTCTTGGACGAAGTGGGGCACCATTTTTATCTGCTTGGTTAGCCATTCTCATAGCGACCTGATTATTTGCACCGTGGTCACGGAAAGCGTTGTATGTAGACCTTCCAACATCAGATAGGTTATTTTCACGTTCCTCACTGCGTGTCAGAATACCGCCCTGCTGCGAACGTGTTTTTGCATCTTGCTGATAGTTTCTTTTTTCTCGCAACTCATCAGGCTGAACCATCAGAACGAGGTCCCCAGCGCGAACTTTTGTGTCGCTAGTGTCCTCCTGATATTTGCTAACCTCATCATCTGGGTCGCGTTCCGCAAACCGGAAACCAGAATCATATCTGCGCTGGATATTCTCTCTGCTTACCCATCGCTCATAGTTTCCGTTTGACTGGACTTTCTTCATAACGTGTTCTGGTACGTGGAGCATATTGGGTTCGTTATAGTCCTCACCCATCACTACCCCGGCTTCCTCATACTCAGCATCTTCGCTTTTATCAGACTGACCCAGAAGATCAGATAGCGCGTCTGCTCCCATGTCTTTCTTAAGGAACCACGCAACGACACGAACAGGATACTTTCCGCGCATGTGAGCAGTCAGTGCATTCTCTGACATAAATTCAGAATGGCAGATAGGACACGTCTTCCCGTCCGTGTGTTCCGTAATCACCCATTTAAGGGCTGCGTCTAAAACTTCTTTATCTTCAGAAAGGTCTACGTTGAGTTCTCCCATTAGCTGTCTCCCCTAGAATGCTGATAAGAGACGCCACCAAGGAGTCCCGCAGGTAATTCACCCTCTGCCGTCTTAACCCCTGATCCTTCATCTTCGCTAGGGTTATGGTCAGTAAGCGCACCAAACTTCTCTCGCATTTGTGCAGGGGAATACCCAGACAAGGACGGCATACGTTTTCGGAGAATCGCGAGTCTAGCGTCCTCTTCTTCGTGCCGTGCTTGGTTTGTCATATCTTTAGCTCCACGTAAACCTGTTGGTGCCCCCGGCATTTCGTCTGCCCCCCGATTGGAGTTCCTGCTTGGTGCCGAAGACGATGTTTCCCACTCGCCACGCTCAACAAGGTTGGCTATCGCCATTTTCCTTGTAAAGTCTGGATGGGCTTGATAAGAGGGGTCCTGAGTAAGAATGGCCCCCATTTCTTGTTTAATTTTTGCTTCTGAAGTATCGGTAACAATCCCCGAGGACTTCAGTTCGTCAAAGTGACTGTTCTGCTTTAGCTGGCCCGTGATCTGATTAATAGCACCATCAAACCTCTGATTCCACTGTGCATTGTTCTCTGTCAGTGCTTGACGTATCTTACGATCCGCTGCAATCTCTGAGGTCTGATAAATCGTATCAAAAGCTGCTTTACCCTCTGCGTCATCCCCATATTTCTCACGGATTTCATCAGTAGGGTCAACCGCAGGTTTCTGAAGCTGATTTGCAAGCATACTCTGTAAACTCTGCTGCTGTGACAACATCTGTTGCTGTTGATGTCTAAGAGCAGCGTTTTCTGCTTGTGCAGTCTGTGCGGCAGTATTTACTTGGTCAAACCGTTCTCTGGGTATGGCTTCTTCGCGTTCGACGGGTTCAGGTGAAGCGCCCTCATCCTGAGTACCTGAATCGTCTTGAGAGGTCGGCGGCACCTCTCTGTCTATCCCGCCCGTTGGTTCTTCTGACATATCTCTCCAGATGAATCTTTAGTCTTTCCCAATAAGGGAAAGATGAATGTGTTAATACGTGCTACGGCTAGGCGTCTTCTTGTTGGAACTAGACTTTTTAGCTTTCTTCAGCCCGCCCTTTGAGGCTTTGCGCGGCGAACCTCCCATCTTCGTTCCGCCATCACTATTTCCTTTAGGCAACAGTCTCACCCCCTTTTAACCCTCTGTCTTTGAGGGCTGTATTGTTTTCTGTTCTATACATTTGACTTATTTCTTCGATGTCACGCTTTACTGCTGAAATCTCTGAGGCTGTAACGTCATGCGTTATGCGCTGAAACTCGCCATCTCTGAAGGCGTAGAACACGTAAGGACCGTCTAGGTTGTTATTCACTACCACGGACTTTACTTCCTTGGGCATGTTACTCATCGTCGAGCTGTGATCCTTTATATGCTACTCCAGCAAGTCCAAGTATTTTCAATATCTCTAGGTCTTCTGGATTAAACACAACAAAGTTGCTTGTTCCCTCACCTTTCCCTCTGCTAAAACCATCAAGGAAGCGAATCCCGCGAACCCCCGAACCCTCTAGTTGTTGTTTTGCGCTACCCGCGTCTGTTGGATAGTCGTGACCACCGAATTTATTTCTGTTTCTCTCTAGGTGGTGGTACACTTCCCTGCCCATAATATCAGAACCGAGCATTTTTTGTAGTCTCTCTGCCTCTGATCTTTCAGAAGCATTCATCTTGCCCCATGCCTGAGAGTAATCAATGACCCCGTATTTTTTACCGATTTTTTCTTGAAAACTATTGTTCATCTCAGCTACGAGATCAGCATCAAACCCAAACTCTTTAAGAGACTCTTTAACCTTGTCGCTTTGCTGTGAAATTGGTTTATCCCACACAAGGAAATCTTCATCGGGAGCTTTAAGTTCTGACTCGTAAAGATGCCCACGCTTTTTTGTTTTTCTCTTCAGGGTTTTTTCCACGTCGAAAACATCTGGCTCAGTCGAATGCGACCGGGGACGAGTTCCCAAGGGGTATGTCCATTCTGTTTCCCATCCCTCCCTTGCCATTGGATTTGTGATGTGCTGTGGGTCAACTCCCGGAGGGGGAACCTTTTTTCCCTCAACGGCCCTAACGTCAACAGTCCACTTCCCATCAGCCCCCTCGTTAAACCCAAGAACTTCATCGGTTCCGAAGTAGGGGCCTTGAGGACTTGGAACTTTTCTTCCGGGGGTAAAATACTCCCTTAAATCTTCTATATCTAAAGGAATTCCCTTGCTTAACCTGTTCCTGTATTCTTCCGCTACTTTTTTTAATTCTGCTTGGTAGTGACCTTCCCCAAAAGCGGCATTCCCTTCTCCTGTTCCAATAAACTCATCTTTGAATCTTCCCATCGGATACCCGGGTTCTGCTGGTATCTTATGGGGTGATCCTTGGAATACCCTGCGAAGGGGTTTTGATGCTTGCCTAGCCATTCCCATCGGCCCAACCATATCCATTGCATCTAAGCCGGGATCACCTGAGCCTTGCAACAACTCCTGAATCAGCCTAAAGACTGCATCGTCACCTACTCTGTTGCTAGGTTGTCCCGGGGTAGTCATAACCCCTTCGGGATACTGTTGGTTAAGCTGGTCTAGCGTCTGGTTCTGTGGCCCATACATCTGTGATACGGGCATACCAGCGAACCCGCTAGGTTTACGCATGTTGCTGATGGCTTGCATTAGCCCATCTATTGCGTTCACTTGTGGGGGTTGCATTACTGGCATTAGTCTTTCCTAGCTTCGTCCCACTTCGTTTGCAGATGCCCCGCTAACTTTTCAAGGGCAAGAGCGTAACCCGCTTTCACAGAGGCTGCATCGTGGTCACCCGCACGCACTTTGGATAAGCAGTCACGCTCTGCCCCTTCTTGTTCATTCTTTACCCACTCTCCCAGCTTTTGATATTCAGGATGTGTGGTAAATGCTCTTAGCCTGTTCATTGTGCAGAGATATTAGAGGGCAAGGGGGGCGCACTCCCGTTTGGACTCATTGATGCCTGAAAGGCACCCTGCATTGAAGGTGAACCCCCGGGGGCCACATTGTCTATTTGCGCATTTGCTCTATTTTCAGGATTAGCGCCCTGTCCTTGCCCTACACCGCTATTCTGCGGGGGCTGGGCCATCATAGCCTGTTCCCGCTTCGTAATGATCTGTCTGCCGTGAAGCATCTCATGTTGTAAGATAGCTTCTTCATTCGGGTAGTTAAGCCCAGAGAAAGCCGTGGATTCTCTAAACTCCCGTGATATTCTCAAGTGTTCTTCATCATTATCGTTCGGATGGACAGGAGACGGTATACCTTCACCGAGTTTGTAGATTACCATATCGTTGAGTTCTTCGTCCTGTTCCTTCGGTTCACCCTCACCCAGCGCGTCCTTGGGACCTATCAGGTCTTCAATTTCGCGCTCAGTAAGTCCCACGCCCCTGTAGTAAGTAGCTTCCATCTCCCATCTACGAGTCTGGACCTGATTTGTAAGGGGAGACTGTTGGGCAACTTGGAGTATGGCTTGTGCCTTCTGCATCTTAAGGTCTTGCGAGTATTGGCCTTGGTTCGTTCCAAGTTTCCAGTCGTAGTTTCCTTCCATCTGCATGTCTGATTTAGTGATGTTATTGTATTCTTCAACGTCACCCTCCAGACGGAAAGACCTTTCATCCGGTCCATACTGCATCTCTAGCGTATATGCCAGTTCACAGAAAAAAGCCCAAGCGTCTCTATCCTGAGACTGAACCTGACCGAGACGTGCAAAGGCTTCTTGCTGTGTTCCCTTGAATCCTGTAGCGTGTCGTGACGCTGCTCCTGTTGTGGGAGAGACGCCCAAGAAGAGGTCTGTAACCCCAAGGACGCGCTCTATCAGCGATAGCAAAAGCGTCTCTTCTTGGTAGTAGAAAGATGTGACGTTCTGCTGCGGTGGGAACCTTACGTCTTCTAGTTCGTCTATTGGCACTGCTTTGAGCGGGGACAGGACAATATCTTTAGGGTTGAAGTTCGACGCAGCTTTATAGAAGAACCACGGCAGGTTTGTAGCCTGACCTACATCTACCCGCATATTGTGTATGGTGTCTAGTTCTTCTGAGAGATGTCGTACTATTTCACAGATACCCATGCTGTAATAGCGGTTGGATACTGTCTGGTAGTTCATTTCTACTAGAGGTCGTTTACCAGTAACAACAAGGTCTGTAAGTCGATACGCGCCCAGAACCACATTAGGCTGACGGCAGACAAATATAACGCATTCTGATACTCCATCGTCCAATTCAATGGGCATATAAACCTTAAGGACTTCAAACTCTGGATTATCTTTTTTGCGGGCATTGTCCCTGTCAGTCCCTTCCATACTACGTTGCTGACCTTCGCGCCTGTTATTCTTCTCGCCCGAGGTGTCCTGTCTATCTTGTCTGTTGCCATTGTCTTTCCACCACTCTTCAATTTCTGCATCCGTGGCATTTTCAATCCCCGTAGATGCCCCCATCCATTCATAATCATCATTCTGCATCATCAAGCGCAGACCCTGAAAGGATCGTGCTATTACACTATATGAGCCAAGGGGGTTGCCTCTACTGATGGGCTGTAGGTTACAGGCAGTTTTGGGCATAAAGATGTCATCCCATTCGTAGGGATACATCGTTAGACCGTGATATTTTGTCTCTGTTATTATCTTTGTTGGTATTACGGGTATGGAATTTCCATCATTGTCCTTACCATCCGACATTTCCTCTTCGTCATCAAAGACCCTTCGCTTAACGGTATCTTTGGCGTATCCAACTTCAAATGTTGAATTTCCGTGTATGAGACGTATGTTCCCAGAACGATACCACGTATCTCGCGCACGCAGGTAGGGACGGTCTATTGCCCACTCGACTCTACGTGCTGCTTTATTGGCTTTCTCTCTGTCGGACTTTTCGTGCCAGTCTACGCCCACCTTCGGGATATTATCGAATACGGACCCCGTTAGGCGCACACCTACAGAGGAAACGAGCCAATAAGGGGCTTGGACGTGGAATTGCGAGGACCCGGGCCAAGGACCCGTTCTATCGCTAAACTTCTCCACCTGACCCCTAAACATCTGATCGTATACCAGATGATCGTCTATGTATTCATTACGGTCTTGGATGTAGTCTTCGTAGTTGGATTTTGCGCGTTTGGCTATATCGTCGCGCTGTTCTTCATCCAACTGAAGCTGTTCAGGACCGGGAACGTCAGTTAGTTTCACTTCTTAGCCTTTTTAGCCTTAGCCTTAGCCGCCGCTTTCTTGTCCGCAATGCCCGTAGTCGTAGTGGGCGTGATTTTCGTGCTGGAAGTCTTCACGCCATTCTTAAACTTTACTTTTGTTTTTCTGCGACTAGCCTTGTCAATTGTGGATTCATAATACTTATCTGGCGATACAAAGCCCTTCCATGTCCCAGTACTAAGTGCAGTCCCGTCTTTTTTGGGACCCTGCATCTTACTCTTTAACTCCTCCTTCTTTTCATGAAGTCTGTGCCGGGATTTATATTGCGCCCTATCTCTGTCGTTAAGGGGTCCATAGTAACCCCTGTCGCGTCCAGCCTTCACATGCCCCGAACTCCCACTGCCAGACATACTGGATGTTCTTTTTTGGTTCGATCTATTAACGCCCATAATATCTCCGTTAAATAATAGTTGCCTAAGGTATAAACTTAGTATTGTTAGTCAGGAAAGTCAACAATAGTAATAACCTGATCCCAAATGATCGGTGTAAGCAAGGATCTAGCTTCCATCATCTTCTCTTTTTCTGGGTTCTCCAGCCCTTCTTGCAGCAGGGTTTGTCGAAATTTCTTAACAAAGCCCGAATTTAAGACTCCGTTTCCTGATTTGGGGTCTATCCCGAGCTTTTCTGTCCATTCTTTGCACTTTTCATCATGCTGGCTATCTATGGCTGACCAGTCGATGCCGTTATACAGGTCTTCCAGTGTCAATATCCACCTCTCCCTGTTTTGCGGGTGAACCCTTCGTCCTCTACAGCAATGCGTGGGTGCGGTGGTCTGGATTTCTCCAGTCCGTTGCAAGCAAGGTATAGAGCCGAAGACGCTTCAGGTGAGTCCATTCCCGGCTGAAGACAGGCAGAGGCGTGTTGTGTGTTTAATTCTGCCATAGCCCACAGTCTAGGTGTTGGCCTACCTTCCCCGTCGAGTATGGGTCTACGGGTATCAGGATCGGCGGCTGTCTGTGACATTAGAGTGTCTAATAGTCTTCTAACGTCAGAAGGAGTAAAACTAATATCCCTGACAGATGCTATCGTGCTGTTGTCTTGGTAGGTCTTCCAAATCTGCCTGTTCTCATATTCATCTCTGGAATAGTGGGTAAGCCCTTCTTGCTTTTTCACTGTCTCTGAGAACGGGTCCAATGGACAATGCACGGTATCTACGAGCCACTTATCCTTTAGGGTAATAAGGGCGTCTAGGAGGTCATTTGCGGAGTTTACCCGGGCCTCATCCAGAATAGGATAGATGCGCGTAGCTGGCTTTTCTTCTTTAGAGTAATACGTTCTTTCTCCAACAACACAGGCGTAGGCTTCCCCGTTTTCGTCTGGAAAAGAGCATCCTATGGCCGTTCTGGTTACATCGTATGTAAACTGCTCATCAGGCCCTACGTAGAATATCAGTTCTATTCCTGACCCAAATCGTCTACTTATCAGGTGCTGTGGCAACCTTACCTCCGCTACGAGATTTTTTTGTTTTCTTCGGTGCAGCGGATTTGAATTCAGTAGTATTAGCCTTGCTAATCTTTTCTGATAACTCCATTACTGTCTCTTCTAGTATTTTTATATTTTTCTCTATTTCCGTCTGTAAACGAGCTAGGGCCTGTATGGCCCCTGATACTTCGTCAAATGCTTCTCTCCAGTGTCCGTGTGCCATTAATTCCCCTATGCTGCGCTCATTAAGCTACGAGTATGTACGTTTTCATTATATGAAGACCTTTGATAGTCCTTGCTCTGTGCGCACCCGTATAACGCCATTGCAATAGAGACTGTAAGATCAATGGGATGTGTCTGCTTCCTCTTTACTATCCTCCAGCCTCTTTCTCCTACTTCTACAGACGTATTTTTAAAGTGGTTGAGCACTTGCGTGTCCTTATACATAAGAAAGTCCCCGTCATCCAAATGTCCCTTCAGGCAGTTGGAAAAGGCCGTATTCTCACCCTGCTGGTTTACTGGCTTGAGGATACGTCCGAATCCCGCCTTACGGATACGCTGCGCTTCTGATATATATTGATATTCATCATACCACAGGGCGACTACAGAAGCGGTATCGCACAACGACACTATCTTGTCGGTAGCCTCTTGTATGATAACGTCTTTATTGTGTCCTTCTAGGTCTTTTCGTGCCTCCCAGCACATATGACCCCAGAGACAATACGCTTGCCAATCAGGGTTATAGTATACGGCTGTAAGGGCTGTTGTATCCCTTCGGATACCAATATCAAGACCTAGATGTAAGAGGGGACTATTCATTTAAGCTCCCCGTGACGCGACTTTGTATCCATCTGTGCATTCCACCCACCATCTGTCATTATCGTTCCCTTTGAGATAGGCAAACCCTAGCCCGAAGTGTTTTGCAACAGTTCTGGTATAATACATCCCTTCGTGCTTACAATGCACCGTCTCTGGCTCCCAGCCGTTGTCTTTACAGGCGTTCAGAGCATAGAGCAGGGCTGTTTCTGTCAGGTCTGTATCTACCTTCAGGAAGTCTACCTTGTGGCGGGCGAGAAACACTTCCCTTTGCAGCCCCTCTTTCTTGGGGATGCTGCTATATAGACCCCACTGGTCCTCTGTCATTCCATCATCCCCAAGCCACCCATAGTCAACGTGTGTTCTCTTTCTGGTTCTTCGCCCCTAGCCACTCTTATTGCTTTGCGTAGCTTATCTCCGTCACTGGGTTTGAACTTAATGCTTCCTACGTCGAAATCGTAGATATGTTCAGTTGAGAATGCTTCTTTTGTGAAGATTGTTGGCTTTAGGTCTTTGCTATTTATCATATACCACGAATCAGAATCAGTCAGATAGGGATCACAGATGACTTTCATGGCTTTATGATCCTCCGTGTGTTCTCCACGATAACGTCCTCATAACCGGACCCGTCGAGAGCTTTTGCCATCTTGTTTATATCATCGGGTGGTCTATATAGTCCGATGTCGTGGTAGTTGATATTCATCAAGCGTCCTTCTGTCTGAGAGCCTATGCCTACTTGATCCAGAAAAAGCACCTGATCGGGATACCTTCGCTGGTCGAACCCTTTGCCCATGTAGGCCCACACCGTGCCTTTGAGGAAGGGGCGCATGTCTTCAACTTTATGGGTAACGTATATGACCTGTCTTGGTAGTGGTATGCCTTTTGCCATTCCAGATACCATTTCTCCAAAGATTCCGTAGTAACCTCCAACAGAGATTTGACCGGGACGTAGAATACGCGACCATCCATCCGGTATTACTCCCTGTGTAGGCTGTCTATGAATCTGTATCATTTCATTTCCTCTGGCTTACATCGCCTCCTGTAGTCTCCGCGTAGCACGTCTTGCTTTACAACTCTCCAGCATTCGCCAAATACCTTCCTAGACAGCCTATTTAGTGTCACTGGGTGTATATCGGGATACCCAAGAGCTTTCAGGCGCTTTATGTAGAACTCTGCTGGATAGTCCTTTTTAACCTTCAGGCGCTTGTTTTTTCTCAGGATTTTGAGACATTCCCCCATCATCTCATATGCCATGAGTGGCGTTATGCGAATCTGGTTCAGGGGGAGTTTACGCCCGTGGTTCATTGCATGTCCCCAGTTGCTCACTCTTCCTCCCTGCAAATCTTAAAGGTAAGCACCATATCGTCTGTCACCAAGTCTACATCTGCTCCAAACTCTGATGTATCACCCTCTCTATATTCATAGCCCTGCTTGTAGTGTAGCCATCTAGCACAAGCCTTGGTGATCTCTGAGGCTGTCATAATATGTAAATCTATGGTAGAATCTGCCAAAACTCCTCACCCCACTTTCTGCGTAAAAATGATAGAACGCTAAAAGGTATGGGACTTCCCGCTTCCCATCTGCTATAAGTGCGCACACTGACGCCACACTGCGAGGCTATGATCTCCCGGGTATCGCCTGACATAATGCGAAATCCCCGCAAACACAAGCCTACGTTCTTTGCCCTAAACCCCATCTTTGCTCCGATACCTAGATACGTTCACTGCTGTGCGTAGGTCATCGCTGCCATTCAGGATTGATATAACCGCATCCAGTTTGTAGGCTAAAGCCTTCTGGTTCATAATTATGCCCTGTAATACGGCATCGTTGTATTCCTGACCCATAAAGACAGTCAAGTCCATCAAATCGTTGATAACGGGTTTTATCATTTTCTATCCGCTGGTGCTGGGGACATCCCCACCAGACTTCCCATACATGGGCTGCGGCGTCCCTGCCGTTCTGTCGAAGTGTCTTTGGAGTTCTTCTTTGATGTCTGTTGCTGATTTGCTCCAGTATTGCCCTTCCGGTTCCGTTTCTTCACCTCTAGCCTCCCTCACTGCTTTACGTAGCTTATCACCATCCAACATCTCGTATGTGTCAAACAAACTATCTCCTAGCCAGTTAGGTTTCTTGATCCACGCATTATAGCAAGCCTCATGTATCCCTTTCAGCGTAGTAGCCGTAGGAAACGGGCTTACTCTAGCTATTGACGCCATTCCTCACCTCCATAACAGCAGCCCGCAAACGCTCACCAGCAGTACCATGAACCTTCAGCCAAGAATCTATAAGCTCCAACCCATCAGCAGCATTCATATTCCTTGCCTCATACTGCCACCCACGAATAAAGAAATAGACCAAACGTAAGCCCAATAGCCAGACAAACTAACGCAACAGCAACAACAAACACCTTCAAAACTACGTCCAAACCTCTCCAATCCACAAATACACACCTTTCTGGTACCCCACATACCAACATATTACCTACTCACCGAGACTCAACAGGGAATTTAATGCCAAATGACTCCAAAAGCAAGGCATTTAGGGTAAAATACATAAGTGTAAGAAACACAATAAAATAGGGGGGACCCATTCATTGTTTTCTGTGACCATGTGCCACGGCTTGGGGGGAAGCACCTTTTTCAGCTTAACGGGATGCGGTGAGTAGGCGGACTACTCCCGGGGGCCGAAAAGTATAAGATTCCCTGATGGATTGAGGCGGGATAAGGCCAGTGAAAACAACGGGTTATGTATAAGGCTATGTTATGTATAGACATTATAATATCATGTTCGCTACTTTTGAATATGGGTCTGGGTTGGGGGCGGGCTTTGTCGGGTGTGTATCTTTTGGCGGGTTTGGTGTGTATAGTCTGGACTGTATGGTATTAGGGTTACTTATGTTGGGTGTTAGGTTTGGTTACTGGACTGTTTTGAGCTTGGTGTGTTTCTAATGTATTATATCAGGCAGTCTTATACGGGGGGGGATGTGCGTAAATCGGCACACTCTATATTGATAAATATGTCCATTTGGGGGGATTTGGATACAATATGGAGTGTATATCGAAACGATACAAATCGACGATCTCAAACGCTATGGGTTTTGACCCACATGGGAACTTGAGGCGCTTAAAGTGGCTGTATGGGCGTCTGGGATGTATATCAAAACGATACAAATTAATATTCTTGATCAAGAAAGTCAACAATGACAGACGGCCTCAAAGTCTACACATGGGGGGGGCGGGGGACTGTATCGGGGCGGGATTTTTTAGGTACATGAAGAGTACAGACGGGATAATGCCCATGTGTTCAGGTATTTAAAATAAATAGGCTAAGACGTGAATTAGGTGTTGACTTTGTTTTCTCGTGGACCCTATATTCTATTATTTTCGTTTTTTAGCACGGGCAATCCCGCCCACACTGTCACACCGAAAGGAAACAAATCATGACACTTTCACCCGCTGATATGTTAGTTGCAACCGTGGGCTGTATTGAGGCCCGGCAACCGCTATTGATACAGGGACCGCCCGGAGGGGGGAAAACGTCTATTGGGTTTCAAGCTGCCCCGCTTGCGGGGATAGCCCCCGGGGATGTTATCCTTTCGCACCCGGTCGTAGAAGATCCTACGGACGCAAAAGGTATACCGTGGGTCGTAGACGGGAACGCTGACTTCCTCCCTTTCGGGGCGCTTAGAAGGGCTATGGGGGCAACCCGCCCCACGCTATGGATTCTTGACGATTTGGGTCAAGCGTCCCCCGCCATGCAGGCTGCCTACATGCAATTGCTTTTGGCGAGGGAAGTCAACGGGCATAAGCTCCCCGATTGTGTGACTTTTGTAGCCATGACAAACAGACGGACGGACCGTGCTGGAGTATCGGGGATACTTGAGCCTGTTAAGTCGCGTTTTTTGTCGATTTTGGAGCTTGAGACGTCTGTTGATGATTTCTCCAATTGGGCCTTATCGAACGGGCAGCGCCCGGAGGTTATCGCGTTTTGTAGGTTGCGTCCTGAATTGCTCTCAGACTTTCAAGCGTCCGCAGATATGGCAAATTCACCCAGCCCCCGCACATGGTCCCATGTCTCTGCCATACTGGACATGGGACTCCCCGCCGAAATTGAGACGGCTATGATATGCGGGGCTGTAGGGGACGGGGCGGGTATGGAATTTGTTGGCTTCCTACGTATGTATCAGGAGCTTCCCAGTATAGACGCCATCCTTATCGACCCTCAGACGGGCGATATACCCGATTCACCCGCAACCCTGTACGCTATAACAACGGGACTTGCTACCCGGGTAAACGATCAGACTTTCGGCAGAATTGCCGAATATGCAACCCGCATCCTAGACGCTAATCATGGCGAGTTCGCAGCCCTTTTATTGCGGGATTGCCTCAAGCGGGATGATACCATAACTCAAACAACAGACTTTGTCAGACTCGCTGCGGGTCCTTTAGGCGATTTAATTTCAGGGGGTCACTAAACATGGATACCACAACAAACACACCACAAGCCGTCGACACGTCTATCTGCAACAAGGCCGTGCTGGTTTCACTCTCAGTTTCAACGTGGACCGCCCGCAAGTATTCAAAAGAAATTACCGCAAAAGTCAACGCCGATCACGGGGCCAGCGGGGACGCTGGACGCTACAACAAGAGCTTGCTCCCCGGGGACGCTGAGAGCTATAAAGCCCTCATGCGGGTTGCGGGATACGCTAGAACAAGCCATTACTCCCAGTCCCTTGCATGGTCTGACGAGGGATGGCGCTTGCTCCCGACTGCCAATTATCAAGAGTATACCGACAAGCTGCGGACTCTAACCTCAGACTTTGAGACGGCCCTTGAAGATTTTTTGCTGGATTATCCCGCCCTTGTCAATCAATCCCGGGCACGCCTGAATGGGATGTTTAGGGACTCAGACTACCCCGATGTTCATGACTTGCGGGCAAAGTTTTCTATCGGCGTTGAATTCTCCCCCGTCCCTACATCGGGGGACTTTCGCCTTGATTTGGCAGGTTCCACGATACAGGCGATAGAAAAGTCTGTTGTCGATAGAGTAGAGCGGGCAACGGCCTTAGCTGTTAAAGATTCGTGGGACCGCCTAAAGGATTGTGTTATGCATATTCACTCCAGACTCTCAGACCCAAAGGCTATATTTCGGGACTCCCTCATTGATAACGCCCGGGAGTTAACAGACGTGTTAGGACGTTTGAACATAACCGGGGACGCTGCCCTTGAGACTGCCCGCCTTGAAGTTGCTGCCAAGCTGGGAGCTTACGAACCCGCCATGCTGAGATCGGACGCAACCGCCCGGGCGGAAGTAGCAAGGGACGCAAGCGCCATTCTAAGCTCAATGGGCAATCTTTACGGGACGGGGGCATAATCATGGCCGATACATTAAAAGCTATCAGCGCTGCCCGCACGGGCCTTATATTAGATTCTCCATTTTTTGGGGCGCTTGCTCTCAGACTCAAAGTTGTGATCGACCCGGGTTGCAATACAGCGTATACAGACGGGACGGTTTTAGGTTTTAACCCAGAATTCGTAGACGCCTTAACGTCTCAAGAGTTAAAAGGTTTGGTCGCTCATGAGGTCATGCATTGCGCATGTGCGCATCCTTTCAGAAAAGGGAATAGGGATCATAAAAAGTTTAACATTGCAGCCGATTTCGCAATCAACGGGGAGCTTAAGCGGGCCGGGTTTGCACTCCCAGCCGGGGCGCTCTATTCTGAAGAATTCGACGGGAAATCTGCCGAATGGATTTATGATAGACTGCCCCCAGAAACAGACGGGGACGGGGAAGGGGAGCAACCCGGGGAAGTAAGGGACGCCCCGCAACCCGGAGACGGGGAACAAGAGACGTTGACAGAGCAAGACTGGCAGCAAGCCACAAACCAAGCTGCAGCCGTTGCTGGGGGCAGCATGACCGGGGGACTTAAGAGGTTCGCAAGTGAGGCCACAAAGCCCCCCGTTGATTGGAAGTCTATTCTTGCCCGCTTTGTACAAGAGACTGCCAAGTCCGATTATTCATGGCAGCGCCCCAATAAGCGATATTTCGCAAGTGGGATATACATGCCGTCCCTTTACTCCCAAGAAATGGGCCATGTGGTTATAGCCGTTGACACAAGCGGGAGTATCGACCAAATAGCCCTAAGTCAATTCCAAGCTGAGATACAAGCTATATTCTCTGAGGTCCAGCCGTCCCGGGTCGATGTTTTGTATTGTGACACTGAAGTAAATAAAACCGATAGTTTCGGACCCGGGGAGCTTGTCACTTTAGAAGCTGAGGGGGGCGGGGGGACGGCTTTTGACCCAGTATTTGAGGCCATAGACGAAACCCCGGCATGCCTGATATATCTTACTGATCTGGGAGTCTGGGGGGACTTCCCACAAGAGACAGAATACCCGGTACTGTGGGCAACTTACGGGACTTCAGAAACCGCCCCGTGGGGGGAGACGGTCCCGCTAGGATAAACAACCCCGGGGGCGCTCTATAGGGGGCGCCCCCGGGGGTTTTTTTTCTCTACGGGTTTGGACTAGCATAAATTTATCGGCGCTCAAAACGGCGCTATGGGGGCTTGATTGGACTTTTTGATTCTGGGATTTTTGGGGTACCTTTTTTTGCATAGGGGCGTGAAACACACCAAAACACATATATACCGGGG
>Ga0209337_1002019_pt1 | contig 14979 bp, 7 predicted proteins | sample LinPmetageLP53_FD_184044 | JGI IMG/M metagenome (GOLD analysis project Ga0209337, IMG submission 184044) | Marine viral communities from the Pacific Ocean - LP-53 (SPAdes) (version 2) | ecosystem: Environmental > Aquatic > Marine > Oceanic | place: Pacific Ocean | collected 2010-02-08
AGCAAATGATTCTGGGTTTTTAGATATACCATAGTTACCACTAAATGGTATTGTTTGGCCAAGCACGTTTTCGTTTGCTGTTAGCTGTGGGTTTCCATCAGCATTAAAAATTGCATCTTTGTTTGCTAAAATCTTTAAAACTCTATCTTCACATAAAGTTATTAAATCACCATCAGCCGTAGATCTTGAGTGTAGTTTTTGTATGCTACCGTATGAAGGGTTCACGTCTTTTGTAATTTTAAGAGCTTGAACAAACTGATTTAAACTATTAACTCCAGATGTAGAGTTGTATATACCAGAAAATATTAAACCATACTCTCTACGCTCTTCTTTATACCCAGACTCTAACCTAGTAGAAGCTTTTACGCCATTAGAAATAAAAGGTAAGTTAAAATTATCTCTAATTCTATTTGACTCAACACCGTTTCTATAAGAATAACAGTTGTGCCAATTTAATTGATAGTTAGAGTTATATAGGTTTGGTTTTAAACTAAAAGTATCTCCCGACGGGTATACATTTGAGATTTCAACACCAAATATTGTTCCATCTGGTCTAGTTATACGAAAAATATCTCCTACTTCAACGTGAGATACTCCACTGGCACAAGTACCTGATGCTATACACAGTGTTTCGCTTAATTGTATTACGTTGCCATTATTAGAAACGTTATCTAAAACTTGTAAGTCAACAGAACCACCACCGTTATGACAAAAAACACTAGATCCTATAGGTATAGCCGTTATAACACTTTTTTTATCTAATCTTAAAGGATTTTTACCACTAGCCTCATAGTATATATCTAAGTCGGTATTTTCTTTTGGTTCTGTTTCCCATATAGCTGGGTCTTCAGGAATTATATTTTCTGAAACAACATCTTCAATAAACTGCATGGTATAGCCAACCGCCGCCATGCCGTTCCTGCTGTTAGCGGAGCTTGAAGGGTTATGCAGGTTTATGTTTTTTGCTGAGTTTTCACTTAAACCATTCATTACTGGCTGCTTAAACACCAAAGCATCTCCAACGGTTACGTTTAAGTTAACAGTAGTGTTTTCATAACCAACAAAAGTAATTGTTACCGCGTTTGGCCCTTCGGTAAATGATTCAACTAAAACCTTATTAGCAAGCGGATTACCACCAACGCTTGTTAGCATCATACCTCTACTTATTGGCCATCTCATTATGTGTGGACCAGAATTACTATATGACGCCCAAAAATGATCTTTATCTATTTTTACAGTAAAATTATTAGAAGTAGCGTATGCTGTTAAAGTACTTAGAGTTGGAGGGTTTCCTACAACAGATATATAACTATTGACAACAACAGTTCCATCTATAGCGTCACCACTACCAGCAACAGTAGGATTCCATGCCGTCATAGCAGGCACACATTTAAGTCTATAGTTTTTTCTAAAGTTTGCCGGATCAGCATAAGGAAAAACATTTCCTTGGGTGTTAGGTTCGTAGTTAACTCTATTATAAGTACCTGTGGCCCCAAACATAGTGTAAATAGTGCCAGTAGGATCTTCAGCCCATCTAAACCTTGTTCCAGAGCTTAGCCTTTGAATCCAAGGCGTCAAGTGTTTAAAGCCAACCATTGCGGGATCTGTTAAACCCCAGTGCTGATTATTGTGGTAAAAGGAGTACGCTCCTGAAATTACAACCGCTTGCCCTATGTTATTGTAACCCGTACTAAACGTTCCTCCACTGACACCAACACTTTGTGGGTGTATGGGTCCATAGCTTAAATCAAAGTGAGACTCTTCACTGTAATTATTTATTCCTATACCTTGGGTGTCGTTATTGCTGTTTAATGATGTAAAACCATTGTCCCATAAATTATCTGGACCATGCGTAGCTGTAGAAAATCCTTTATCAATAAACCAAACTTCATCCCAATCCGTACCTTTTGTTTTAAGCATGTTTGTCCTAAGACCGCCACCCGCATTGCCTGATGTTCCATCGCTTTCTTGCTCGCCAGTAAAGTAAGCTTGATAGTATGGCCATTTTTTACAATTAGTTGTGTCTGTAGAAAATTGATCACAAGAATTATCGTTGGCCGGCCAGTTCATGCCATATAATGATTGTGAGTTTGGGAAATTGTGAATAGCTTTATGGTTTTGAGATAAAAAATATATTTTTTTCTCATCAAGAACTCTATAACCCGCGCCACTATCGTAAGAAACCATAGCGTTTTCAAAAGTATCATCTGCAAATATCTTAACAAAAAATCTACCATCAAACTCAGGTTTATTTTCGGCTAAATACTTATAAAAAGTAACTTCTGTCTGATCATTTATCTGTGTTGGCATCAAGCCACTTGGATCATTTGTAATAAAGTTAACATCACTACCAAACGACTTCTCCATAGTAAACTCATAGGTTGAACTACCTGAACTATAAGTTTCTTGTGTTGATACGGCTGATATTCGATACCTGCCAGAAACCGAGTCTGTCGATATTTGACCAAATTCAACATATATTGGATCTTCTATTTTATGGATGTCAACTAAGCTAGAATCTTGAAAAGGTTCAGCACGCATAGTAAACTTAGTTCTTCCAACACCAGGAGCTCCGTCAAACGTTGTTCCAAACACATCAACACCATCTGCAATGTCATGTTTAATTGTACCTATATTTAAACGTGTAGTTCTAATGAACTCTGGAGCTTCACTTTCTATTGCTAAAATTTTATATCTAGCTTTATCTGTTATTAAATCATTAGAATCAGGACCTTTTTTGAGTATTATAAAAGTATCAATATCTATTTTATCTCTATCACTTGATGGAAAAGCCATCCATATATTTCCATCTTCAGCATCATAATACCTATCCATAGCCATGTTGTAGTACTGACTAGCTGTTTCTTTTATATAAAACTTATAATAACGAAGACTATCAGGCGTTAACGATCCCTTAAACCCTACTTTTAGTTTGTTTACGTTTGCCGCCGCTTCTTTTTCTAGAGTGAAAGAACCTGTTGGATTTGACAAAACCGGTGTTTCGCGGCCATATTCATCTCCAAAAACAACTCCTAATTGATATTCTCTAAGAGCTTTTATTGATTTTCTTTCATTTAAATCATCAGAAACATCTACTATAGAAGATTTAAACTCTGGGTAAAAGTTTTTATTACCAATTTTTAAATCATGATTTTGAAGATAGTTTGCGTATACAATTCTGTTTCCTGTAATTTCTTGAGCTAAAGCTTTTTTAGGCACGTTGTCCCAAGATCTTAGTAGTTGATTAGACTCTACAACAGAATATATGGCTTCGTTTGTTAAGTTGTAGCTATTTTTATACCAAAAATTTTCAACATTACCTGTAAAAACATCATCTTCTGGTTTAAAAGTATCTACAATATATATATTAGGACTACTATCATCTTTGTACAATAAATCAACTTCAACAACGTCTAGCGGTATATCATTTGGAATATAATTGTTTAAATCTATATTAGTAACCCTATTAGTCATACCAATATTGTAACCTTTTTTAGGGTGATAATCAAGACTTCCGCTTGTAAAAGCTACTTCAGTAAATGGTGCAAAAGTAGAATACTCGTTATCTTGGTATTTATATCTATAAGAAAATCTTGGAAAATTAAACTCAAATAATTTTTCTGACTCATCAAATCTATCTATAACAAAATCTAAAAACCCACCAGGACCTGAGGTTGGTGGATTTCCTTCAATTGCCGTTACGTCTATAGCAACTTTAACCAGACCACTTGTAGAGTCAAAATTGTTGCCAGGCCAAGTTGTTATTACTCCTTTTACCGTATAAGAAGTTACTGGTACTTGCAGGTACTGTGTTCCATTATCTTCTTTTATTACTATTTTAGTACCTTCTTCCCAATCCAAAGCAAATATAGTATTTGAATTTAAGTCGCTGATAACCTCCATCTTTATTACATCACCAATATCTACTGAAGAAAAATCATAATGAATACCTGAAGAGCTACTCGTAAATGAAGAGGCGTCAAATCCAACACCATCATCTATTCTAACTATACCAGAGTAATTAATGTTTGGATCTCTATCGGTATTTAGCTTTATACCTAGAGAAGCGTTTGGAGATTTTTTAATAACAGTTATGTGTTCCTCTAGAACATCAATGTTATTATTAATGGTGATACCAGTATTTTTGTTTATAAGTTTAGTGTGAACTAAACCACTTGGCAAAGTTCCTTCTATTGATCTTGTAATGTTTATTTTTTTTGGCTCTGTTTTATTGTCAGTCCAAAATAACATATCGTCTAAAATATTAACGCCTGTTATAAGCGTTTTATAATCAAATCCTAAAATGCTTTGTTGAAAAACTAAATGTGTAGTAATTAAAGATAAAGATATTTTGTAACCTGCTGACTGAGCAGAAGTGCTATTAAAGTCTTGTACTACTCCTAAGTATTGGTTCCAGCGAAGTGCATAAAGATTTTCTGTAAGTGTTATTAAATAGTGTTCTTTTGCCACACCGTTGCTATCAACCCAACTGCTAACTAACTCTTTTTCTACTACTGTAACGCCTCCATATTTTTCATTGTAATTTTCTAAAAAGTTTTGAGACTCATTAGTCCAAGGGTTATAACCCCACATGCTAACTTTGTCTCCAACTTTAATTTTTTCACCATCAAATATTTCAAGTTTATTACCATTGCCGGTTAATGAAGACTGAAAGTTGTAACCTAAACCTTGGTTTATAAATCCTTGTGATAAACCTAAAGCAGAAGAGGTATCAAAACCTTCATCTATAGCTAAGTCTAATTGAGACTCAGCAGGTTGGTTTAAGATACCACTTTGAATTGTTATTATAACACCAGCCTCATCAATAAAAACAGGTTGTACTACTGAGTCTTTAACTCTGTATATACTGTTTCTTCTTGTACGTGTTAAAAAATTTGATTTTAACATTATTTGATTAGAGCCATTAATGTCAGAGTAGGTAGGGTTCCAAGTCAAATTCCCTTGGTAGTTACCGCCTTCTATAGGGTATATGTCAGGATTATCTCCTTCATAAGCAGCCTCAAAACTATCGCCAGTTACAAACCAGTAAACCGTGTCATTTTTTTCGTCAGATACAGATCCAATACAAACGCCGGGATTTGTTATGTTTAGTTGGTTGTTGATTAAAGTATTACCTAATACATTTTGAACGGTGCCAACGTCAGATCCTTCTGAAGTTGAAACTTGTATGTTCATTGCGTCTCTATATTCACCGTTAGGAACAAGTCTTTCGTCTACGTCCTTATTCATTTTACCACCGGTAAACTGATGTTTAATTTCTGGCATGTACTAGTGTTTTATTTGTTTCGATTTACCTCTTAAAATTTGAGTAAGTTCTTCTAGTTTTAAATTTGATAACCTTAGCTTTGCAGTTCTTATTGCCGCAAACCTTTCCTTTTTAAGTCTATTGACTTGGTACTCTGGAACATTCGCTTTGCCAGATAAAATAGCGTGTGACATCCATTTGTACATAGCTTCTTCGGCAAATTTATGAACTTGCGTTTCGGGATCTGTACCTAGGCTATCGCTTATATAATCTAATATCACAGTTTTACCAGCAATATTAGAGCTAAAATGTATTTTTCCTGAAACTTGATCTATATAAAACGAACCATTAGCTTGTGCATGTTGAGGGTCTAATCCGTATCTAGACCCGTCCATTGGCCAGTAAGTATCGTCTATATAATCGTCTTGTTGATTTTCATTTGGCGTTAAAGATTTGTAGCTTGACCAAGTATCAGACGTAGTATTTTTAGAAGTAAAAGTTACGCTTGCGCTTGCTATAACCGCAGACGTGTGTGGATTTGAAATAAAAACAGGGTTTGTACCAGTGTAGTTTCCTTGCGCCACGCTTTCAACAACTGTTCCAGTTGGTAAATATTCGCTAGAAACTAACATACCAGCTTTAATTTTATCTTTGTCTGCAAAAGGAACGTTTATTTGTTTTGCTGTAAACGGACTAAACGTTGCAGAATCTACCACAACTTGCTCTTCAGGCACAAAGCTTAAACCGCCATCAGCGTTTATTGTTTCTACTTCAATACCATAGTAAGAAGGAAATGTTGCAGTAGCTGAAGCGTTAAGCTTTATAGTTGTCACAGAGTTAAAGTGAGTAACAGCTAGTATAATAGCGTTATTAAGCCCAGTTTGAGTTCCAAGCCTAACTTTCATTCCTACTAAAATGTTGTCGTATTGAGTGTCTAAAACAATTTCATCCGAACCAATAGTTATAGCTGCTTTTGCTAAAACTTTAAAATTACCGCTGGCGTCTTGAGTTGGGTTAGAGGGATTTGAAGTTTTGCTTGTTGGATATAGTAGGTGTTTAATACCAGCAGAGTCTGACCAACTTATTTTAGTATAGTTGACATAATCTTGTGGAAGCGTCATTTGAAGTGAAGCAGGTAACGTAATTTCTTGTGATTTAAAAGACTTTAGCGTGTCAAAAGATAGTTCAGCTAAACCCCTTTGTGCGTGAAAAGAAACATCGGTTCTACTTGCGTTTCTTATTAGCTTATCTTCACCTACGTATACCACCATAAACTGTGATATAATATCTTCTAAAGAAACAAATTGATAATTACCATGATCATTGCCTTGGTGGTAAGCTTTTTGTGTTTGATTTAGTAATCCCATGTTTTATTTATTTTCTTGTTGAACTTGCATAGATTCCATACCTTGACCAGCTTGCAAAACATCTTGCTTCGCCATTGATATACCAGAGAACTTTAATATTTTGTAAACTAACTCAGCTTCTTCTGATGGGTGTAATTCAAAGTGAGTTGTTTTTGATGGTTGAGGATCATAAAGCGCTTTACTTTGATTGTTGTTTGTTGAGTCGCTTAAAACAAAATAACCCCAAGACACGGTAGCGGGTAAACGGTAGTATTGCAATCCAATTCCTGAAGTAATATTAGAGCCATTGTTAACTCTAAGCTGCTTACCGCGTTCGGTAAATACTGGTCTAAAAGCATTGGGCTTTAAAAGTCCAGTTGCAGTAATAGCATCTTTAAAGTTATTGTTATCTAAATACTCTGCCATGTAACCATTAACCTCAACTCTAGAGATTCTATATATATAGCTAGGTAACGCTATTGCGTTTCCAGATACATTAAAACTAAGTACAGCCGTGGGTCCTATAGTTTTTAAAAACACGTCTAATTTTTGTCTAGTAAAATCTGTAACATTACTATTTGAAGCGTTTAAGCTGTCTTTTAATTCAAGATGGTTTACATCGTAGTGGTATTGCTCATATATCTCTAACTGCGCTTGACTAGCAAACAAGTTGAACTCTTGTGGCGTTATGTAACCTCTTTGCTCTTTATTTGCAAAAGCTAAAACTTTTTGATACACCGTGTCTATATCTACCATTTTTATTTTTTATTTGTTATATGGGAACAATCTATTTAAAGTATCTTTTCTTGCTCCACATCCGCAATCTTTATTAACAGCTTTGCTAACTGTATCAACTACTTTTTTTATACCAGTAGCTTTTGTAATTTTTTCTATTGTATCTCCTAAACCTTTTGATTTTTCTTTCATATAATTAAATTTAGTAGTTTACGATCGCCCCGTAGAGCGACCGCATCTACAGTTAGATTAATTTAATCTTTTTTCAATATTAGAGTAAATCTCCATACCTTCATCAGTTTTAAACCAATGAGCTAAAGCAGTGTAAGGATGCTCATCAAATGGTATAACCATCAATTTTCTTCCGTTACTACCCCACAAAAAGTTTCTTTGATCAGAAGATAATCTTAGTACCCCAGCTTCAACAGCTTTGATACCAAAGTTTCTTAGCATCACATTTTCATCATCCGCTAGTTCTAAGAACAGCTTTGGATTGTTTCGAGCAAATACTAATAAATCTCTTTTAAGCTCTTTAGAACTCAACTCAGACACCTCAGAACCTCTCTCTACCCTCATGATAGCTTCCGCCATATCTATATCAACGTTTCTAGCTGCAATTAAAGCATCAACCTGAATGTTTAACGTGTCTATCTCTTCAGCAGCTAAAGCAGCCGGCTTATATTCCTCGTATAATTTATCTTTGTGAGGATGATAAATTGACAATAGCTTTTGTAAAACTGTTTTTTCTTTTGGTACAAATAAGCTTCCTGATCTAAACACAATGTGTTCTAGTCTTTGGTCGCCTTTCATCTCATCAACAAAAGAAGTTTTTTGGTTTTGACAATATTTAAGTTCTCTTTCATAGCCTTTTTCTTTGTCAAAGTAAAATATACCCGCAGCTTTTACTGTTCTAGATAATGGTTTTTTTCCACCTTTTAAGTAATAAACTCTGTCTTTTATTTCCCACTCATTTGCAGGTTTTTTTCTTTCTCTTACTTTTGGTTCTGCAACCACAGTATCTTCAATAAATTCTGTGACTACTTTTTCTATATGCTCATCTCCAGGATCTGCCTGTGGTGAGACTTTTGTTTGTTTTTTTGCCATAATATAATATAATATAAATTAATAAAAATAAAAGGCCGAGGCCGAAGCCCCGGTCTTTAATAATAAATGCTTATTTCATTAACATGAAATTGTTAGCACCTTGAGTAATCAAACATCTTTCAGATAACATGTGCATTTGCATTGCGTCTAAAGAAGACGTAGCAGCACCAACTGAACCAGTAACCCATGTTTTCATTCTTCTGTCATCAGTTTGTGAAGCTCTATAACGAACGTGTAAGAAAGGACGTTTAAGGTTCTTTCCTAGTTGCTGGTCATACACAGTTGATGTTCCAGCAGGAATAATAACCCCTCTGATCGCATCAGCAGCATTAGCAGCATTAATACCACCTCTTGTAGCTAAATCATTCAAATACCTCATGTCAGACTTGTAGAAGTCATAAGAACCTCTTCTGAAACCAGAAAAACCTAAGTTTAATGCCATATCTTCAGAATTGTTAAATACTCCGTAAGAAGTACCACCAGCTCCGTAAGAATTCATAGAAGCTAACATGTCATCCATTGCTAACGAAGTAGCTCTGTTTACAAACATCATATTTTCTTCAATAGCACCTTGCTTGTCAAACTCAGCTAAGATAGCGTCAAACTCTGCTAAATCAGTTGCAGCGTTAACACCAGTTATACCAGAAGTTAAATTACCTCTTGATTCGATAGCGGCAAATAAACCTTCAGTACCAACTAATTCATCGTTACCAGCTACAACACCTCCTAAGAAAGTATCAACAGCATTAGTATTAGCACCTTTAACACCTTCTATCATTGCCATTTCAATATAATCATTGAAACGAGCTCTTGTATCAGCTTCAGCTTTTAAATACCACATGTATCCAGCTGAACCTCCTTCAGAAGTTGTTTCAACCCAACCAATTCTTGACGCATCAGAACCTGATACCTCGTAGTAATCTTTTAAGATAACTGGTTTGTTTGAAAATGTTTTAAAGTCTGGCTCATTAGCACCTCTTGACTCTACAGTAGTAGCTGCTGCAGCGTTGTAACCAGTGCCTTTAGCGTACTCAGAACCATAAACTAATATAGTTGTAGATAAGTTAGTTGTAAGCGCTGCAATTGCAACACCATCATAAGGAGCGACTGTAACGTCAGCACCACTTATAGCGGTAACTAAACATTTTACAGTTACATTAGCATTAGCTACGATAACCGTGTCATTTAATCTAATACCGTGAGTTGTCATACCAGCTTCAACGATAGTTGCACTAGCGCCAAAATTTCCATCAATATCAGACTGGATAGTTACAACGTTCTCCGCATCGATATCACCTTTGTAAGAAAGGTGTAAACGACCTTGCTCAGACCAAATAACTTGGTCAGCGCTCATCGCTTCTTCAGCTCCTACTTGTGAAAGAAATCCTGAAATAGTTCTCGGTCCGAAAACTTCAGCTTCTTGTTCCATAAGATCTGGTAAATATTGTTGTGCCCAACCACCAGAACCATTAAGGTCTAAGTAGTTAGTTGATAGTGTTTGCTGTACTGGAGCTGGAACACTATTTAGGCTTCCGCCTGCTGTAATTGCCATAATTTTGTTTTTTTAATTTTTAAATTTATTGTTTTTAATTTTAAACTTAAAATCAGAAGAATCTTGGCCTAATACTTTTACTTTTAATCCACCCGCCTCAATAACACCATGACTTTGTCTTGGGCTCATATCAACGTTTTTGGCTTGAGCAACACTATTTTTCATAGCATCTGCTTTTCCTTGTTCGTAAAAGTGTTTTGCAACTGCATCTGCATTCATAGCTGTGTATAGAGATTTATGATAACCTTTAGCATCTGTTAAAGCAGAGTTTTTATCCAAAAACTTTTTGGTAAAGTTGCTTATATCGCTTTGTGTTGTTTTAACCTCTTCAGCATTGTTTACATTAAACCTGTATTTTTTATCACCGACGTTATATTCAAAACCTTTGAACTTGTCGTTAAAAACATTATCTGTTTTTTGCGTAAAAATATCAGTGTTTTTCTTTGCTGCTTTTTGAGTTACTTCTGACTCCTTGTTGTATCTATTAAAGAAATCCATTGCTTTCTGAGCTTCGTCTGGAAGCTTTGATCCCATTTTGATTTCTTCATAGTATTTAGACTTTTGCCCGTCTAGGTGGCTTTTAGCGCTGGCAACTTGCTCTTTTAGCGCTAATTTTTTTCTACGTATATCTCTATCTTCGTCAACGTCTTCGTCGTAAGAGAACGTATCTTCCATAAGGAAGTTAATTTCTTCTTGGTTTAAATGAGGTTTTGTTTGCTTGTAAAACTCATATAGTAAATCAGTATCATCTAATTTGCTGTAATCTTGATTAAGCTTAACATAATCACTTAAATCTCCACCAGTCTCATCCATAAAGTTCATTAACTTTTGAATGTTCTCTGGTAATGGTTCTCCAGTAGCTTCAGCTTCCGCTATAGCTTCTTCAACCTGCTCTTCAACCTCTTCTACTTCTTCTTCAGTAATTTCTTCTAATACTGTAGTTTCTTGTGTTTGTGCTTCCGGTTGTACTTCTTCTTGTTCTTGTGTGGCGTTGGCATCTTCAGTGCTTGCAACCACTCCGCTGTTGTCAGCGTCACTTTCTTTAACTTCATCTTCTTTTGGTTTTGGTGGGTTGCTTAAGTCGACTTTTGTAATTGTCTGCTCAACTACTTCCCCTGGTTTTTTCATACTTGCTTTTACTTTTGTAACGTCACCCTTAGGTTCGTTTGGAGTTTTCTCCACTACTTCTTCTTTTTCTGCCATAATATAATATAATAATAGTTAATAATTTATCTAGGATCAAACACGCCTAAATCAAATCCTCCACCTAGTATATCATTACCGGCAGACTCAAAGTTTTTAGGTGGTTTACCACTATTTCTTTGATCAATCATTTCTGATTGTTGTGTAGCTTGTATTTTTGTTCTTTCATCCTTACGATCTTCTTTTTCTTTTTCACCTGTTTTTTTACCATCAACTTCCATTCCTTTTAGCTGCATATTCATCTGAAACTCTAACTGCATTAGTTCTTTTTTGTGTTCAACTTCTTGCATCATTCTTTGAGAATCTAATTGAGCTTTTAATTGTTCTAACTCACCTTGGCTAGCTGTTAGCGCTTGGTTTTTTTGAACTTCACTTTGAGCTGCTGCTTGAGCAGATTGTTGGTTCATTTGACTCTGCATTTGCATGTTCTTCTCTTGAAGAGCTTGGTCTCTATCTAGCTTCTTTTTTCTGCGTACTTTTAAAAGCTGGTTTGCTAGCTTAACGTTTTTAATATCTCTTATATCGATAGCATCAGCAAGTTCAATTACTTGTTGCTGTATGGCCATTTGAATATTATTTTCTAACATCATTTTTTCTTCTTCGTCTGGCTGTAAATCTATAAATATACCAAAATCATACAAATGCAGTTCTGATAACTCTTGCAATACAGCTACGTTATGCACTCCTATAGCTTGTATAAAAGCGTCTTTAGTTGGAGAATACTCTATAACATCAGAAACTCTAAGCGATAAACACTCACAAACTTCGGCAGTTAAAAATAATCCTGACTGTAGTATATGTCTAGTAGCTGTATTTGAATTTGCAGCAGCTAGTTTTTGCACTCCAACCAAAGCGTTTTTATCAGGCATACTGCCATCTCTAGCTTCGTTAAGACCAGTTACATCTCTTATCATTTGTAGATAATAGTTGTATGTACCAATTAGAGCTTGCATTTTATTCCCACCACTACCTGATGTAATTTCTTGAATCGGCACCTTACCAGGATTCATGTCACCTTCACTTGTAAAGCTTCTACCAACAACAGATCCTGTTTGAAAGAACATGTTAAGCGCTTCTTGTGGATTGTAGTTTGTGCCATTACCTAAATCAACCTCAGCTAAGCCATCAGCGTCTAAATAAACGCCATCAGGAACCATGCGAGATAATATTTGTTGTAACTTTAAGTGGGTTAACTGTATCATGTCAGCAAACCCAGTTATTCTTTTTACAAGCGAATCTATTCTACCGTCGTACATTCTAGGCGCAACAATAGCATAATTCATTTTAACCTTTGTGTAGTCGCTCTTAGGTCTCATCATGTTTTTAGCCATCTCCCATTTGAGTAATTTTTCAGTACCAAGAATCATCGCACCTTCATAAAGAACTTCTATTGATCTTAGCATTCTACCATACCCACCTTCTTTATCTTTTGGAGGATTAAAAGAATCATCTTTAGGTATAATTTTATCAGCGCCTGTAGCTGTTTCTTTAACTTTATAAACCTCGTTCATATAAGTTTTATAGTTAAAGTAAATAACTTGTATTGTATTGTTATCTTCTTTTTCGCTACTATACCTTGAGTTGTAATTAGATCTGCTATAAGATTTGTTTTTCATTATATCTTCTAAAGCAGCCTCATCTAAGTGTGGAAATTGTTTTGCTAGCTCGTTAATAGGTATAGACTTAACTTCACCTACATAGTATATATCTTCAAAATATGGTGAATCAGTATAAGAATAAACTAAGTTAGCTGGGTCAACGTAATCAACAGTAACACCTTCCGAAGTGTTAAAGTTAGTTTTTACAGCGCCAATACCTAACACGGTTAAATCTTGATAAAATCTTTTTTTAATCAACTCGTATCTATTACCTTCTAGCAAAGTGTTAATCGCTTGCTCTTCTGCTATTTCTACAGACTGCTTATACGTTAGCTGCATGTGAAGCTCTAGTTCTTCGTTTGTTTCTGGAAGTTCTTCTACTTGACTTTTTCTAACATCAATTGCTAATTCTTGTTTTACTTGAGCGTTAAAATCTTTCAACCTCATGTCTTTAAGTATATTCTCCATATACTCAGTTCTTTTAGAAACGCCATTTGGATCTTGAGAATAAGCTTTTACGTCATAAGTTCTTTCTGAAATACCATTAACAACAATATCTACAAACTTAGATATAATTGGCACAGGCTTCCAATCTAAATTAAGATAGGACAAATCACCGTTTATAGATAACTCATCCTTATATTTTTGAATAGATTGCTCACCTCTAGCGTAAAGTCTTAAATTATGAAAATCATTGTTATTTGACCTGTATTTATTGTAACCCCTGTCGCTATTAAACCACTCTTGCTCTATCGCTTTACCCACCTTTAAACCATACTCGTAGCTTAACTTTTCAGCATCGCTAACCGTTTGACTTGGGAAATAACTTTTAATGCCAGACTCTGCCATATTTATTGCTTAATTATTTGTGAATTTGTTCCTGTGTTTGTGTACCTAGAAACGTTTATGTTTATTTGAGGTTTTTTAACCTCAGCATTTGGTCTGTATAAGTGACGGTTATTAGCCATAATAGCTAAGCCAGAGCTTATAGACGCATCATGCTTTGTTCTTTTGTTTATATCAAACTTTGTCCAATCATTTAACAGCTCATTAAAATAACAGTCTCCATGTGATCCATCTTGTTTGATACCTATATGATCTTGGATATACATCTCAATTGCAGCTGCGTGAGCTTGTTTTATATCTTCACTTGAATTAGGTATTCCACCCACTTCTTTTTCTGCTACAGATAATTTGTTCCATATTTTATCAGGTCTATTCATACTAAACCCTCTGTAACCTCTTCTTCTTAAATAATAAAGCAAACGAGGTTTATTGTTTTCTGCTAGTATTGGCATGCCATAAAACACTAAAGCCATTAGAACATCTTCAAAAAACATTTCAGCTGTTGGTGGTCTAGATAAGTATTCTAAAAAAAAACTGTTAGCTGGAGCATCTTCCATGCTAAATTTAGTTAATCCGTGCAAAGCTCCTTTAGAACCTATACCGTCTACTGTTCCAGATATATCGTAGCTATCACAACCAAAAGAACCCATATGTTCGTTGCCTGGGTATTTAATACCGTTTTTAAGCACAACTTTATTTTGTATGTTTAACGGTGGTACCCAGCTTACTTTAAATCTACCTTTTGGATCTGGATTAAAAGTTACTTGAGTATCTTTAATACCGTTTGTCCACTGAAAATTACCTTGAGTAACACCAAGCGTCTGTGACATCTCTTCGTTGTAGTCTATCTGCTCATATAATTTAACTAAGTTAAATATACTACCTTTTGTTTCATCTCTAAAAGCGTGTTCTGTTGTTCTTGGGAACTGACGGTAAAATTCATTCAAACCATCTTGATCTTCTTTTAGACCATCAACTTCATTTTGCCAATTATCTATTACGCCTACATCTATTAGTTCACCGTCTGGTGCAAGTCTGTCGACGTTAGGAGTAGTAAAAACTGGAACTCCGTACTCATCAATAAATCCTTCATAGTTCCATTCCATTGGGATAAACAAAGAGTATAAACCAGATTTTGTCTGACCGTTTCTATTTCTTTTTGTGACATCGGATGAGTTGTATAATTTTTTAAAGTTTTCTCCACCTTTATCTAATGCGTTTGAAGTTGAGCCCATCATACATTTACCTATAATTCTACTACCTAATCGTAAACATGTTTTTGTAACTCTCCAGTTATTTAAAATATTATCGGGTCTTTCCCATTTACCA
>Ga0209337_1002020_pt1 | contig 14978 bp, 22 predicted proteins | sample LinPmetageLP53_FD_184044 | JGI IMG/M metagenome (GOLD analysis project Ga0209337, IMG submission 184044) | Marine viral communities from the Pacific Ocean - LP-53 (SPAdes) (version 2) | ecosystem: Environmental > Aquatic > Marine > Oceanic | place: Pacific Ocean | collected 2010-02-08
TATCATCTTTTAAATCAGGAGATTTTTCAGGATAAACTTCATTAAGTAGTTTAACTAAATCATCTACGTTATTTGGTAATGTTAAATCGTCCATTGTATTCGTCTAAAAAGGGAACTTTACTCCCACAAGCTCCCTGTTACTGTACCTTTGTTATATTCTGTAGCTCTATTTTCAAAGAAATTAGCATGTTCTACACCATTTAACACCCAATCTAACCAACCTAAAGGGTTTTGTTTAACACCAAAATTAGGTTTTAATGATAGTTGTAACAGTCTTCTGTCAGCAATATATCTAATATATTGTTTAACTTCTTCTGCTTTCAATCCTCTAATACCACCCATACTAAATGCTAAATCAATAAATCTATCTTCTAATGCAACCATATCTCTAGCTGTTTGATAAATACTTGCTTTAAATTTTTCTGTCCAAATATTAGGATTTTCTTTTATTAATTGATGAAACAATTTAATCATACCATCTACGTGATGAGTCTCATCTCTAATAGACCATGTAACTATTTGACACATGCCCTTCATTCTTCCGTATCTTTGAAAGTTTAGTAGCATAACAAATGATGCAAACAACTGTAAGCCTTCACCAAATGCAGAAAAACAAGCTATCTCTTTAGCTAATCCTTCTAGTCCTTTACCTTTACTAGCAAATAAATACTCATGTTTATCAGCCATTTCTTTATATTCTTGAAATGCTTTGTATTCTTTATCTGGTAATCCTATTGTATCATTAAGTAATGAATAACTATGTGCGTGATTAGCTTCACTTGTAGCAAAAGAAGACAACATCATTCTAACTTCAGGTGATTTAAACTTAGGTATATACTTATCTAAGTATGCTTGAGCTATATCTACGTCACCTTGAGTAAAGAATTTAAGAATTTGTGATATAAGATTCTTTTCTTCTGCACTTAATCTTTCATTCCAGTCTCTTACATCTTCATGTAAAGGTACTTCACTAGGTAGCCAGTGCATTTTTTGTTGCATGTCGTAAGATTCAAAAGCCCATTCGTAATCAAATGGTTTGTAATGTACTCTTTCTTTAAATAAACTCATAGTTTGTTTTTTAACTCCTTTAAATATGTTTGTTCTTCTGAGTGACAACACTCATTGTTGGTTTCTTTTTCTTTAGTATGTGTCTTACATTTCTTCTTTTTAAAAATAGAATCATAATTTTTTTTATATGCTTCAGTAGGAATATGAACACCATCTCTAATTTTATAATCTTTAAAGCCCATAAATTAATTCTATCCCTTCTATTATAATTATTATTAATAACTCTACTGCTAAAATAGTATGATAAACAGTCCACAAAATAGTTTGTTTAGGTGGTTTTCTTTTTCTACGTTTACGTCTTGGTTTATCCATACCATCAAATATACTATTATCCGTCATTATCCCTCACATGCTAAACAATCTGCTTCTGGTATGATTGTTCTTTCTATTTTTTTAGATACTAATTCTGCACGTTTAATTGCTTCTGAACGACAGTAATAAAGTGTCTTTAATTTTTTCTTCCAAGCTAACATGTGTATGTCATGTAACTCTTTAATGTTTACATCAGCAGGGACAAACACATTAACTGATTGTCCTTGACAAATATATTGTTGTCTATCTGCGGCATGTTCTATTACCCATTGTTGGTTAATTTCAATCGCAGTTTTAAACGTATCTTTTTCATAATCAGATAGCTCTTTAATATGAAGCACTGAGCCTCTATTCGCAAGTATTGAAGTCCAAGTCTTATCATTATTTATCTCCTTTTTTTCTAATAATTTTTCTAAGTATTTATTCTTAACTAAAAAAGAACCTGACATAGTTTTTTGCACATAGGCATTAGCTCTGTATGGTTCTATTGATGGTGATGTTGTACCACAAATAATAGATGAAGAAGCATTAGGTGCAATAGCTAGTAAGTGTGCGTTACGCATACCAGTATTCTCCATGTCTGGTGCTTCACCTCTCTTAACTGCTAATCTTTTAGATTCTTCTACAGCTTGTTCTTTCATTTTTTTAAATATTTTTAAATTTAATGATTTAGCTAAAGCAGATTCAAAAGGTATTCCTTTAGATTGTAAGTAAGCATGGAAACCCATAGCTCCTAAACCTAAACTTCTTTCACTTGCCGCACTAAACCTAGCTCTAAATAATTCATCAGGTGCATTGTCAATAAAATGTTGTAAGACATTATCTAAGAATCTAATTAAATCAGGCACAAACAATGTGTCATTTTTCCATTCATCATACTTTTCTACATTTACAGAAGACAAACAACAAACTGCTGTTCTATTTTCATTAGTAGGTAAAGTTATTTCAGTACATAAATTAGAATGATTAACTCTTAGTCCTAATTTCTTTTGAGGTTCAGGCAATGATTCATTAACAGTATCTATAAATGAAACATAAGGCTCACCAGTAGCAACTCTTGTTTCTAATATTTTCTGCCACAAGTCTCTAGCTGATACAGTACGTACTACTTTTTTTGTATGTGGGTCTATAAGATTCCAACTGTCATCATACGTAGGTTCTTTAACACAATGGTCTATTAATTGCATAAATTCATTAGATAAATTTACACCATGATGTAAGTTTAAACATTTTCTGTGCACATCACCACCACTAGGTTTACGCATCTCCATAAATTCTATAATTTCTGGGTGTGATATATCCATGTAAGCGGCATAACTACCACGTCTTGTTTTACCTTGTGAAAAAGCTAATACTTCTGAGTCTACTACGTGAAGAAAAGGTATTGAACCTGACGATTGACTACCACCTGATGTAGCAGTACCATCACTTCTTACATCACCCCAGTAACCACCGATACCACCACCAACAGAAGCTAACCAAGCATTTTCTGTGTAGTGTCCTGTTAATCCTTCTCTACTATCACCAACATAATTTAAAAAACATGAGATAGGCATACCTCTTTTTGTACCACCGTTAGATAAAATAGGTGTAGAAAACATAAACCAAAGTTTAGAAGCATAGTTATATATACGGTCTGCCATTTCATCATTGTCAGAAAATGCTTTAGCCGCTCTCATAAATCCATCTTGCGGTGATTCTTCTTGTGGTAAAAGGTATCTATCTTTTAATGTTGTCTTACCAAAATCAGTAAGTAATTCATCTCTATTATAATCTATTGTCATTGTTTATCTCATTTTTGTTTTTTATATCTAAATATCTCTTTCTATCTAGTGTTAAGTAATTAATTTCTATTGGGTCAAATTTATCTAATGCTTTAAATACAACATCTTTATTTAATTTACTACAAGTGTAAACATCTAATTGAATTACAGCAGGACTATCTTCGTCCCAAGAATGTAATGCTATGTGTGATGTTTCAATAGCTTGTAAGCAAGTTAAACCTCTGTTATCTTTTTTATCTACATAGACAGCAACAGTCTCACCTAAAGGTTTCATACCTAAATCATTTACTAAATTTCTTATCCATGCTTTTATACCATCTATTTGCACAGGTGGTTTTTTGACTGTTGCTCTGATTAAAATGTGTTTGTGTTCAAGCATACACCTCTAATCTTTTGTATCTGTTACAGTAGGTACACCTTCTTTTTCTATAATAATATCAATGTACTGTTTTGCTTTTTTTAAATCGTCTATGCCACCCTTCTTACGCCAACGTGTAATATATTTTACTACATTACCTTCACAGTAAGTTAACTTATTTTTTATAATGTAATCAATAGGTTCTATCTCTGAGTTAGCATAATGAGGTGGGTTTTTTATATTGTCCATAACTTAACCTTCCCTGTTTTCTTATTGTATTCACCATGTCTAAGTATGTGTGCGACTCTAGCTTGAGCTAAGGCTTCTTTAACTGAATAACCTTTGTCTTTGTAGATACCTTTAACTACTTTCCACAAATCTTTTAACTTAACATTAGTGTATTTTTGTATTAGTTTATTAGCAGTAACAACTCCGACACCATCTATGCCATCATATCCGTCAACTTTATCTCCTGTTAAAGTCTGTATCATAAATTGATAGTCAGCTAATCGTTGAGGTATCTGCTCTATTGTTTGTCCATCTTGAGATAAGTTACATGGTACTGTTCGTAAATCTTTATCTATACTGACAACAATTCTTTCTTCATTTAAAGAAGGTTCAGTTGCCATGATACCCATGACATCATCAGCTTCTAAGTTTTTCCAAGACACACCATTGTGTTTTTCCATTACATATTCACGTAATGCTTTTAACACCATAGGTTTACGCTTCTCTCTTCTATTACTTTTGTAAGAAGGTAAGACATCTTTTCTAAAATTGTTAGCATCTGTTAATGTAACAACATAATCATCTGCTGATAGACTAGAACCTAAGTCATCTATTACTGCATCTACATCTGCTTTACATACTTTCTCATCACAATGTAATGTCCATAGACCATCACCCCAGTGTGTATCTATCTCATTGTTAAGAGCAATCTTGTATAACAATATGTCACCATCAATTAGTAACACTCTTTTCTTTTTGTATTTATCACTCATTTACTATTTCCTTTTGTTTTATTTGCATCTAAATTTTTTGCTAAGAATATTTCAGCTAAAGGTATCATTACACATTTACTTCTAAACCCATCACCAACATTTTTAATTTTACTAATATATTTTCTAGCAAGTTTTTTAACAGTACGTGTATCAAATATTAGTCTACAATAATCTTTATCTCCGTCAGCTAATATATGAACCCAGTAGTCAGACTTAGTTGCCATAACTCCTGAAGGTTTACCATTACATTCTATTTCTATTGCAATGTTACCACTCTTAAACCACCAGTCTCTCTCAGTCTTAACTTCTAGTTTACCTTCTTTAAGTATTTTTTCTATTCTGTTTTCTCTATCTTGACCGTACTTTAAATCTATATCAAATTTATTATTTTTCATTAATGTGTTCCACTCCAATCATCTCCTATTTTATATTCGCCTGTTAATGGTAATCTTAATTGGAAGTGTTCACCTGTTTTTTGTATTGCTTCAACGGCTAACTTACCAATAGTCTCTGCATCTTTTTCAAGACACTCAACTTGTATTTCGTCATGCACCCAGACAACCTGCTGAGTTTCAGGAATATCCTTAACTAATTTATCAAACTCAACTAACCACTGTTTACACACTAAAGCTCCTGAGCTCTGTAAAAGTGTATTGAGTGCGGCATGGGCTGACCTTACTTTTATCTGTCTTTTATCAAGACCAAGTAAGTGACCACGCTCTGATGCTAATTGTACTTGCTCTATAAGTTTACTAAGAGCAGGTAAATTATTTAAGAATCTTTTTTTAATCTTAGATGCTTCACCAACTTTTTTACCAGTTACTTCAGCTATTCGTTTGACACCACCACCATATAAAAAACAATAGTAAAATCTTTTTGCTAAATCTCTTGAGTCTAAACCTGCAAGATTCTGTGTCTCTGTATGTATGTCACCTTCTAATACAACTTTAGAGTAATCTCCATTGTCATACTTAGACATAAAGTGAGCTAACATTCTAACTTCTAATCCTGATATATCTATACCAACTAATTTTTTACCAGTAGGTACAGTAAATAAACTTCTACATTCTTTACCAAAAGGTACAGAAACACTTGGAATTTGTGCTAGGTTTGGAAACGAGTGACTCGCTCTAGCAGTTACCGTAGAATTAGTATTACAAGTGCCATGTATTTTATTATTCTTTTCATGTTTTAACCATGCTTGTGTACCTGTAGCTAATTGTGCAATTCTTTTATCTAATAAGAAATGCTCACACAATACTTTTGCTTCAGGATATTCTAATTTACTTAATACAGTATCATCTAGTTTTGGTTTACCATCATTAGTAAATTCTTTAGCTTCCCAACCATACTTGTCTTTTAATCTTTGTGCTATGTGATGACGTGAACTAGGATTAAATACAGTTACTCTATCTTTTAATTGTTTACCTGTTTTTTCTGACACTCTGTGCTCAGTAATAGGTAAAAAGATTTTTTGTAATTGTTCTTCTAGCTCTAATCTTCTAGTGTTTAACTTTGTATATAACTCTTGGGCTTTCTCTTTATTAAAAGTAAAACCATATTGTTCTTGTTGAAATATAATCTCTGCAACATTGTGTTCTAAATCCATTGCTTGTTGTGAGTATTGTTTTTTCTCAATAACATTGAATAAAGTGTGAGTAACATGAACATCTTGAATACAATATTCTAGCATACCCACACTAAATTCTTTCCAATCTGTATCAAACTGTTCTTTATATTCGCCCACCCTGTTACCCCACGCCTTTAAGCTGTGTCTGCCAATACAGTCTTTTGGAAAATTCTTATGTTTAAAATCTTGGTCTTTAATATCAGGGAATAACAATCTTGTTGCTACTATAGTATCAAAAACTTTTGCTTTTGATTTTAAATTATAAAACTTTCTAAGAACTGGTATGTCAAACTTAATGATGTTGTGACCAATAATTAATTCTGCTTCTTCTAATTTCTTTACAGCTTGTGCGTTGTTAAGATGTAGTATTTCATTTGTATCTATATTTTTTAATATAATACAATGCACTTTAGTTGCTGTATCTAAAAATCCATCTGTTTCTATGTCAAAACAATATCTCATAATATAATCTTCTTTATTTTTAATATGTTGCTTGATGGTATTGTGGTTATGTTACCAACATCTCCTAAAGAACCATCATCTTCAAAATTTACATCAGCAACTATAATATGTACGTCTGAATCTTTTTTAATTAACCAACCTGTTGATATACAAATTGTTGGTGTACTTTTCATAGCGTCTTTTAAATTTTTCCATGAGCTGTCAGAGTTTATATCACTCCATGTTAATTGCACATAGTCTGCTTTAAGTATTTTCTTTGTAACTTGTGGTAATGGTTTCATGTTAATGTAATGTGTGTGATTCTATTTGAACATTCCAAGCCGCATCTTCACCATTAAAAGCTAATGACAATAACGCATCTTGTAATAACATAGCTGAACTTTCTTTGCCAACATGTAAAGTTACAGTCTGTTTTGTTTTCTTTGCTCTACTGACTGCTTCCATGACATACATAGTCCAACTCATCATTTTCTTTTTTAGTCTTATCTCATCAGAAGTCATCTAACACCTCTGTTTTAACTTCTGCTAAACAACCTGTTGCTAAATCATAATGTAAACTACAAGCATTTCCTGTCTCACCAGAAAATCTATTTTTAAGTATTTGTAATTTTGCAATATTGTTTTCTGCTTTTAAGTCACGACTCATAGAAAGCACCATGTCAGATAGCTGAGCTATGGACTGGCTTCCTCTAAGACTACTTAATGTAACTTGTTTGCCATCTTCAAAACCTTTGTCACCTTCTGTTGACCTACGTAAGTGACTAACTAAAATTAATCCAATGCCTGTCTCTTCTACAAGTGTTCTTAATTTACTTACAAAATAATCAATAAGTTTTCTTTCATCATTTGTATGTTCATCTCCAAGTGCAGACAAAGCCATGTGTAAATGGTCTAGTATTACCCAGTCTACATTACATGCTTTGGCTAAGTATCTTATTTTAGAAAGTAAATTATCTGCGGCACTTGCTCCGAAGTGATTGTATAAATAAAACTTACCATTACCAATAGTAGAGGTAAACGTGGTGTGTAATTTTTTTTCATCTATTCCTTCTCTTGTTAAATGTAATGGCTTTTTTAAATGCACACCCATAATCCCAAGTGCACTTCTTTTAACACTCTCTTCTAATGCTATGTAACCTACAGAATATTTTTGCTCTAATAAACTTAATGCAACATGTCTACAAAAACTAGACTTACCAACTCCACTACCTGCTGTAACTGTAACAAGCTCACCTTTACGTAATCCATGAGTCTTAGTATTTAAACATTCAAATGGATATTGTGCTGTAACATAATTGTCTTCTGTTTGTATGTCATTCCAAATGTCAGCACCTAAAATAATACCATCAGGTCTGTATGCTTTACTTGACCAAATGCAATCAGTTAATTCTTTTACTTTGTTTGCAAGTATCATTTCGTTAGCATCTTTTAATGGTAACGTACATATCTTAGCTTTGTTAGGTGTAAGTAATTTTGCACATTCTATTGCACCTTTTTTACCTTGTTCGTCTTGGTCAAAACAAAAATAAACAGAATCAAATCCTTCAACCCATTCTAATTCTCTTTGTATATCTCTTTTAGCTCCTTGAGCTCCTGACTTAATACTTACAACAGGAAATTTATTTTGATTAATAGCGGATATGCTCATTGCATCTATCTCGCCTTCTGTAACAATCAACATCTTGCCTTTGTCTCTCCACAAATGCTGACCAAACAAACCTGCTTCTCTTGCATCACCTAACCACTGAAAAGTTTTATCAGGGTATCTTAGTTTTTGTGCAATTAATTCTTTATCTTTATTATAGTAATTTGCTATTTGACAAGGTCTGCCAAACCACGCACCAGATTGGTAATTGAATTTTTGAACTGTGTTGTAATTAATTTTACGTTTTGTTAATTCCGTAATACTACCTTCAATAAATTCTTTACTGGTTTCTGTTGATACTGGGTTATTCAAATCGTTTCCTTTGGTTGTTGTGTTACAAGAAAAACAAAAAGCATGTCCATCTGAGTAAACAGAATTTGCATCTGAAGAAGAACAATTATCACATGTTGTATGATATAAAAACTCACTTTCTGTATTTTGCATAAAATTTTTTACCTTATTGTTTTGGGTTAAATGTAAGGTGTAACAGTATCTACTCTCGCTTCTCTGTTACACCTAACAAACTATCTCAACAACTCTGATACATCAAAGTGTGGAGATACGGAGTCTGCCACATCTCTGTGACCTACTACATCAACCTTGTACTTCTGTTTCAACTCTTTTATAAGTTTAACCAAAGCGGTATACTGTTTGAACGTGAAGTTACAATCAGGTTGATTGTCTATGGTTTTTCCGCCTACTAGGCAGATACCAATAGAATTTTTATTAGATAGTTTTAAATTACCATCTGCGATATGAGCTCCTGCTACTTGCATGTCTCTACCGTCTTGTACTGTACCATCTCTTTTAATTATTTTATGAAATGCACAAGAAAATAAACCGTCTTTACGGTGTTGTGTATCTATGTCATTCACATCAAAGTTTTCTTTTGGAGAAGACTCACTACTGTGTATAACTATATATTTTGTTTCTGTTCTCAAATTACTCATAACCATTCTCTAGGAATATGTTTGTCAGAATATTTAAAACCATATTTCTCACACCACATTCCGTATGTTGTTTTACTTTTTTTACTAATTCTTTGTCTACTGTTGCTGAAGATAAATCTTATATCTAACTTAGGGTGTTGTTCTTTGATGAACCGCATCTTTTTTCTATCTGCTGAAGTAAATAAGCCTTTAGTCTCTATAAAAAATTCTTTTTCTTTTAAATAAAAATCAGGAGTATAAGTGTGTACTTTTTCTGGTACAGTGTATTTTAATTTAATTGTTTCAAATTCGTATTTAACTTTATTTAAGTCAAGCTCTTTTGATATTGCTATCTCTAAGCCTGACCTAAATCCGTATTTTAGACCTACTTGATTAGAAGTCAGCTTGTGATTGTGCCACTTCATTTTCAAATGTCTTGTCTTCTGGTGCAACGTAACCATCTTTTACTTCATCAAAGCCGTAACCTTTTGAGTTACCTGCTCCGCCCTCTACAAGTTTAGTTATCTGCACTGCTCTTAATCTAAGGCTAACTCCTGCTCCTGCCATTGCAGTGTAATATGGTATCAACTCTGCTGATACTTTCATTTCACTACCTGACCAAACATTAGCATCAACCATAGGTTTCCCTGAACTATCAAAGATAGCAACTTTATTTGGAATAACTTTTCCATCTCTAGTTATGATTTTAGCTTTAGTCTTAAACTTGAAGATATGATTTCCAGTAGGTTTACCTTCAATAACTTCTTCTTCGTATGGAAGATTAGCCATCTTAGGTTCTTTACCTTTAGTCTTCTCTTTAGCAAGAGTAACACTTTTCTTCATCTCATTATCAATCGCTTTGACAACTGACTGAGACTCATCTGATTTAACAATAAGATTAGTCTTATAATGACCATCTGCATCAAATTGTGTATCAGGGGTTGTAAGCCATGCGTATTGACTAACGCCAACTGGTGTTACAATCCTTACATTATTGTTTTTTGACATATATGTCTCCTTTTTATTGTCTAGTAGGGGTACTTTTCTGCCTATGCAAAAAAGAACCTACTTTTCCTCAATTCATTAATATCTAAATTACCCTTTTGAGGAACTTCAGGTAACTTATCATGGTATTTCTCAGGTAACTGTCTCAATACATCATTTCTGAAATTTTCTAATATATCATTTTCAGTAAACATATTGATAAACGCTTCTCTGAGACTTGTGTTTAGAACTTCTACGTCAGCCGCAGTAGTACCAAACGAGTCGTGAACATTACAAAAGTTAATAATACCATTATCCATTGCAACATTTACAGTTTCAATCATTGCGGCGGAGTCTACCGAGTGAACCAGATTAGGTGCAACTCCGTTACTCATTCGCAATTTGTCTGTCGTATCTTTTTCAGTATTAATACGAGGTTTAATAACCTCACCCATTAACATAGCCTTAACTCTTTTAGACTTCATCTCAGGGTATGATTGATATACTGGAAATCCAACAGGAGTAACCCAGTGTATAGGCAACTGTAACCTAGACACAACACGTGCTATATCCTGTAAAAATTTCATACCTGTTCTTGCTGATTTTAAATTGTCACCAATGCTATCCCATATTATACTAGCTAAATAAGATGCAGGTTTAAACATGTCATCAACAAATGGGTGAACCTCTCCTTTGTCTTTACGTTTAGTTAAATCTTCAACTACAAAATCAGTGCAAGAATATCTGGTACTTCCATAACAGATAGTCATAATACTTCTTTTGGTTGTTGAACGCTTAACTCCATAGTCAAGCCATTGCTGAGCGTAAGGTTTACCTTCTTTAACATGTTCTTTTAACTTATCAGTTACAGAATTTGCAACTAATTGATAAATGTCTTTTGGCTTATCACTTGGCAATAAGTTTACTAATGCACCTGCTTTTTCATCTCTAAGCATTAATGAATAAATTTGTAAACCATTACAAGAGCCATCAACATTAACTACAATGTTAGATACAAAGCCATAACCTTCAGCTTTAAATCTTTTCCACTCTTCAGCCCAAGCTAAAAATTGAAAAGCATTACTTGCGTCTTCCCATTGTCTATTTGTAAAAGGGTCTTCAACACATTTAAAAATCCAATCTTCATTGTCTTCAACCCATTGTACTCTGTCTTCTAATGATATTTTGTCTGCTCCATACATATTAGCTCCATGCACAGCCAACCAAAAATCACCTTTGTTTTCTTTTGTGATTGCTTTACCTTTTGCAAACGACAACAATGCTTTTGCACCATTGATAGATTGATAGTTAAGAAAAGCAGGGACACAATATGCTCTACCTCTAAAATCAAATTGCATTGGAAAGTATACTGTAGCATAAGTTTTAAACTTATCACCTAAGTGTAAGATTTTTGCATACAACATTCTTTTAGAAAACATACGTGCATTTTCAGTGTGCACTACAACTGCTTCCTTCTTCCATTTACGTCTTGATTCTTTATTGTCTTTTATGTCGTGAGGCTTGTTGGGTACTGTAAGATTTGTAATTGGTGGCATACCACCTATAGACAGTCCTCTATCCCAAGCCTCAGCCATAACGCCTAGTATGTAGTTATTTATTTTAAATGCGGTTGTTTGCATAGCATTTACCGCCCTGTATACTTTAGGCATATCAAAGTTAGCCAACTCTCTAGCAAACAATTTATTTTTTTGTTTAACTAAATCTAACTCTGGTAATTCCTTAGTCCAATAACCACCACCATGAACTGTAGACCACATTTTAGGCGGCATTACAGTCATCATGTAATCAGGATTAAGTAATTCATTAAAAGCATTTCTATTTTTAATCCATTCTCTAGTCTTTTGAGTCTGTTTAATAATCTTAGCTTTTTTGTGTCTTACAGTTTCTAAACCTATCTCAATCATACCAGTAGACTCAATCATAAGCTCTACTAATCTTAAACCTACGTGTAATTTTGTAGGTGTAGTCCACTCTTCCCAAGACATGATTTCATCACGTTTAGCACTCTCTCTAAGTTTTCTACGTTTGTAAGTATAATTCCAAGACCTTTTGTCTAAGTCTTGTTTAACTGTGTCGTATAACTCTGGGTTTAAATGTCTGAAATTTTTTAATGCAATCTCAGTCTCAACTTTACCACCCAAACTAATACATGTAGCAGTCAATGGTTTATATTGTGTAATAGTATTAATAATATGTTTACCAGTAATTAAAGCCAATATCTCAGGTTGAACTTCACATAACTTAGTGAAAGCAATAGGTGGTTTACATACAGTCCGCTTAGCGGTGTTTATAATCCAATCTCCTATGTGCATTGCTAAAGGTCTGATTGTATTGGCTACCATTACTTTACCGTAACTGGTAACACTTTCCTCTTCTCTCTCAATGTGAGAATGAAGTCTTTTATTGGTTCTTGTAGTCCCTGCAATAGCCATCTCTTTTTCATTAGCTTGTTGGTCAGGGAAAGTAGGCATTATTTCTAATATCTTGGTCATATTAACTCCTATAAGTTTATGTGTTAATTTGTGCTATCTACTATGGGTACTTTACTTGTAGTCCTCAAGTATAGACACAGCTTTTAATAGATTCTTAGGCATTAAATGTGCATATCTAAGCGTCATGTTGTACGACTTATGACCCAACCATTCCTTAATAAAGTGTAACTCTACTTTACCTGATTGAGCTAGTCTTGAAGCACACGTATGACGTAAACAGTGTATAACAAACTGTTTATCATTAGCTAAGCCCATGTCTTTTCTTAATCTAGTCCAAACACGCTCAGTCATATTATAGTCTAAATGACTAAAATCACCCAGTGCATTTACAATAGCAACACAACGTCTAGTCAAAGGTACGCTTCTAGTTGTGCCATTTTTAGTCTCATCACCATACAACACAATAAAATACTTACCTTCTAATTTTTGTATAGCACCCTTTTTAAATGACAGAGCTTCACCAAGTCTAACGCCAGTATCTAGCAAAAATAAAAATAGACTAAGATATGGACTCTTGCCAAGTATCTTAATCATAATCTGCTCTTCTTCTACTGTCATAAATCTTAGTCTAGCTTTAGACTCTTCCTGCCATACTATGTGCGGAACTCTATTCATTTGGTATACGTTAGGTCTTTGATAAGCATATTTCAATATCTTACTAACACTTGCAAGATACCTGTTGATTGTAGAGCCCTTGATACCACGTTGTTTTAGATGTGACGTTAAATCTTCAATGTCCTCTTCGTGTATATCATTTGGGCTAAGCTCAGCTCCAAAAAATTTTAAACAAAGCTCAGCTCTACTGTCTTGACACTTTTCCCAAAGCATAGAGTCTTTTATTTCTTTTATAGTTTTCATTAATAACCCTGCCCATTCCAATAACGAATATTAGACTCCGCTATTTTATTGTCTTTGTTTTTTATATCAAACTTAGCAATATTTTTAACTTCGTTTGGCTTATGTGTTTCTTCATAATTAAACATTGGATTGCCTTGTCTTTTATACATATTAAGCATTAGCTCTAATTGTAAATAAAACCAACGCTCAGCTTTTTTATATAGTGTTTTCATGTCAGTCCTTTTTTGTTAATGCTTCTTTAATTAATAAAAACATGAAGCCCAAGATTAAAACCTTGAGCTCCATTGGTGCATCTAAAAATATTTCAATCATTAGAGCTAACCTTTACATCTTTTACACACCAGTTGTCTTTTTTGTTTTTATACTCAATATTAACAATAGTACCTACAGGATATTTTGAAGGCAACATTTTTAATAGTTTTTTGTAACTCATAGCATTAATGCTAGTGTTACCATTTATTTTATATGTGTATCTCATATATTACTCATACCTATGTTGTTTTATTACTACATCTATTTCAATCTCACAACCTTCGTGAGCTTCCATCATAGAGTCTATTATATTTAATAAGCTCTTAGCTTTTGTAGGCTCATCACTTGCAACGTGTACCACGTCAACGTCATGGTCTTGCTTTTTTGTCTTGCTGTTATACTTATCACCGCTAACAGTTATATTATATTTGTCTATATACATATTTTACTCCGTTGTTAGTTTGTTAATAAAAGCTCAGCTCATAGCTAAGCTCCGTATAATTGGTGGAGTAGGCGTAAATTGTCTGTGTTAATCTCTACGCCTATCTCCGATAGTGTGGCACTACTAAAAGCGACTTATTGCACTATTAAGATTTATATTTGACTATAAATCTCAAAGCGGTCTAATTATAAACCGCTTCAAGTCTCATAGTTAATAGCCTAACCAGTGATAAACTTTTATAGCTGAATAGGTTTTTTTATTGCCGCAAGATTTAAAAAAGTCGCTAAGGTCACACTCGCAACCATGCGACTTTATTAAACTTAAAGCAACATTTTTTTGAATTGTCACGCCTTTAAGCGGTGTCAAGTCCATTAGTCCCTGTAGCCGTTGACTCTTAGTCTCTCAGCGTATCGCTCATTCCTAAACGCTTCAGCCTTGTCAGCCTCTTCCTGCTTCCACTTGTCAAAATATCTAGCCTTCAGCTCAGGCTCTTCAAGTGATTTTAACTGGTTCTGTAAGTCAACCAGTTTATACTCACCAGATTTGATACGCTTTTTAGTTTCCGCCATTGTCTCAGATAAAAAAATATTTCTGTATTTACCTGTTGTTCGTGAATAGTCCCAGTAGTTTTTATCTAGGAATATTTGACCTGTTGCAGTTATTTTAGCAATCAAACTACGATAAGATTGAAAAAAAGTATTACCAAAATTGTCATGTATCTTGTATTGGTTCGCAACTGG
>Ga0209337_1002021_pt1 | contig 14968 bp, 9 predicted proteins | sample LinPmetageLP53_FD_184044 | JGI IMG/M metagenome (GOLD analysis project Ga0209337, IMG submission 184044) | Marine viral communities from the Pacific Ocean - LP-53 (SPAdes) (version 2) | ecosystem: Environmental > Aquatic > Marine > Oceanic | place: Pacific Ocean | collected 2010-02-08
GTCAACTGAGTGCTAACAAGCGCAGCGCCTTCCTTTACATACAGCTTGTCCTGATCTGTTGCGTAAACAACTTCACCTTCTTGCAGATCAGAAAGGCTGCTATTTAAATTCGCGTAGGTGCCCCTGGCTAGCCGGACAGGCGTTCTAGTTGCTGGTGTTGGCATTAGTCGAACGAGCCTCCGTTAATAGCCGTTGCGGTTGTGGCGATTGAACTGCCGTTGGCAAAGTTCCCTCCGTCCACAATAACCACAGTCTGGCTTGCGTCTACCCAGGCTATCGTACCTGACGCTCCACCACTAGAAAGCACCTGCCCGCTTGTTCCGTAATTTGCTCCGGCAATGCCTACCTGGCCTGCAGGACCAACTCGAACTCGTTCAGTGCCTTCAGTTGTGATTTTGAAATGGCCATCTGAGCCAGTGTCAACAACTTCAGCTTCGCTATTGCCTTCAACAATTTTGTCGGTATCTGCAGCAGTTCCGTTTGAAGCAGCAGTGAGCCTGCCTTGTGCATCAACAGTAATGCTGCTCAATGTGTAGCTGCCAGCAGTTACAGCCGTATTGGCAAGCTTGGCAGCAGTTACAGCATCGTCAACAATGTTGGCGGATGCAACAGTTATAGCTGCCGGAAGAGCACCAGTCCCTAGCTTGCTAAGAGCAATTGCTGCGCTGGCGTTTACATCGGCGTCAACAATTGTACCGTCAACAATATTGGCGGATGCAACAGTAATAGCTGTAGGGAGAGCACCCGTTCCTAACTTGCTAAGAGCAATTGCAGCACTAGCATTAATATCAGCATTGACGATCGTGCCGTCAGTCAGCATTGTGCTAGTAACACTGCCAGTATCACCTGTTGTTACTACCGTTCCAGTAACATTCGGCAGCGTAATCGTGCGGTCTGCTGTTGGGTTTACAACCGTTAGCGTAGTCTCATGATCATCAGCTGCTGAACCTTCAAAGACAATATTTGCATTATTAAAAATTAAATTGCCAGTCATTGTGTCGCCAGTGGCATTCACAAATTCACCGGCTTGACTTCGCCATGCAGTGCCGTCGTAAATCTTTAGGTCATATGCTCCGCCTGTATTATCCAGCCACATCTCTCCTTTTTCATTACCCTGCTGACCACTGACCGTGCCTGTGCCAGTTGTTGTACCACTTGCAGTAAAGACAACACCGACCGCATTTGAGCTCGCACCAACAGCTGTAAAATCTGACGTTCCAACCGTCAGAATCTGATAAACAGTATTAGCAACCAACGCTGTTGCCGCCGTACTAGCTGGCGAAGCATTTGGCGCAGTCGAACCAATATGAACTGGACCAACTTTGACTAGGTCACCGTTGCTGTCCTTAAAGAACAGACCAGGGCTAGCAAGATTAGTGTTGACAGCAAGCTGTCCATCCGACATTGCGGTTGGCAAAGGACGCTTATTTGCTGTGCCAGAGCGCAAGTGTTGAAGAGCCATCCTTAATGCCTGTTGCCGGGCTGGAAATTATGGCTCTATCTTACGAGACTCAAAAACTACCGTCATTAAGCTGACTGGTTAAAGCAACCGTTCCCGTCAGATTAGGCAACGTCACGACACGATCTGCTGTTGGATCGGCAACCGCCAGAGTTGTTTCAAAGTTGTCAGGGCTGACACCTTCAAATACCAGTGACGCATTTTCATTAAGCAGTAACTGGCCACTGATAATCCCGCCAGCCTTGGGCAATGCCAATGCAGCCAGGTCATACGCGGTTTTGACGCCATTTGGTGTAGCAGCAGTTGTTGCACTAGAGCTTGCAACCCCATCAGTCAGTTGCAAGACACCAACTGCACTTGTCGTGCCAGTCGTGATTGAAATTGCAGGCGTTACCGTTCCAGTCGCAACTTGAATTGGAGCGGTGCCCGTAACGCTAGTGACTGTGCCGACTTTATTTTCAATCCACTCAAGACCAGTTGCTGCGCTGCTATTGGCATTAAGGATGTAACCATTCGTTCCAACGCCAAGCTTGTCCAGTGTCGTTGTACCTGTTGGAACGATTAAATCGCCCTTTGTGTAAGCAGCAATTCCGGTGCCACCACGAGGTACAGCCAGCATTCCGCTGGTTAAATTGGTCGCAACACGGCATTCGTTACTAACCTCTTCAAGCGCCAGCTGTACGTTTGTACTGCCAAGACTTGCCGCAGGGGAGAATGCAACGTTATTGGCTGTTTGCGCCGTATAAGTAGACGAAACATCAATTTCAAGCCAGCTTGTTGCGTCTGATAGAAGCAGGTCAGGTGGTGCAAGAGTTACTTGGGGGGCTGGCGCTGTGCCCGTACCTCCAACGGCAACAACAAGATAATAATTTGAGTTGTCTGAACTTGGAGCAGGCAAAGCGTTGCCAACACTTATGCCTAAAGCAGCACCTTCGCCAGTAACACTTGCAACTAAATTTGTTGTTGCGTTGTAAGTACCAGCAAGAATAATTGCACCAGCTGAAATACCAAGCGGCTGCCAAACGTTGCCGTCCCAAACAAAGAAATTCTTTTCAAGCGGGTTATAAAATAACTGGCCTTTAAAATCAGCAGCAGGCAGCGATTCGCCAAACGCAGTAACAGAACTATCGGCAAGTTTTGCGCCAGTAACTGCACTGTTGGCAATTCGAGCGGTTGCAAACTCACCTGTTGTAATTTTTGCTGCATCAAGGTCAGGAATATTGGCTGCAAGCAAAGCAGTTGCTGCAGTAATATGACCTTGAGTATCAAATGTAATCCCACTAACAGTTGCGCCAGTTACTGCGTTGCTGTGATTTAACGTTCCACTCGCTACAGATAAACCTGTGCCTGGCTGGATTATGCCTTTTGCTGATGCTGTTGCATCAGGCAAATCAGTTGGCAACAAACTACGAAAGGTTGGTGCGGCATCTGATCCAGTAGCTGGGCCTGCAAAAACACTGGCTGCGACTTGTGTATCGAGTGACAGTGAAAGATTAGTTGTAAATGCAGTTGGGTTGCTAACAACAACAGCAAGCGGAGTTGACTCCGTAACTGTTATTGATTGAATGCCAGCTTCTTGCGACCAGGCTGATCCACTCCAACGGTACGCAATGCTTGTACTGGTGTTGTACCAACCTTGACCTGTATAATTGCCTGCTCCGGAAGGAGTAGCATTGCTAACAATACAAGTTGCTTGATTGCCAATCTTGTCTGCAGTAACTGAATCAGCATGAAGCTTTCCAGTTGTTACTGAGCTGGTGCCAAGATTTGCCTCAAGAACAATGCCGTTCTCTAGCGTTGTTGCAAACGCTCCAGTGCCGCTGCCTGTTATAGCGCCGCTTAAAGTAATCGTTTGATCGCCAGTATTTGTTCCGCTACTCGTTCCACTAAATGTTGAACCATTTGTCCACGTCCCGGTGGAAGTTGCTAAATTTCCAAGACCTAACGTGGTGCGCTGGTCAGCAGCAGCCCCATCGTTAAGTAACGCTCGACCAGCAGCAGTGCAGGCTATTTCTTCAATTAAACCGCCGCCTGCGGTACTTCGACCAAGGATTATGTCAGAGTTGGTTGTATTTTGAATCTTTTCATAAGTAACAGCGTCTGATGCAATATTGACGTTTTCAACAATCCCTGAAGCAAGGCTTGTTGCAAAAGATCCAGTGCCAGTACCTGTTACCGCACCAGTCAACGTAATCGTCTGGTCGCCCGTGTTAGTGCCGGAAGTTGTTCCGCTATGCGTTCCCGCAAACGTTCCGCTTTGCGTGGCTAACGTTCCAAGGCCCAGTGTGGTGCGTTGGGCTGCAGAATTAGCATCGTCAAGCAGTGCTCGACCTGCTGCTGTTAACGAAAAAGCTGCATACGTGTCAGACGCAGTCGCGTAAATGCCCTGATTTGCAGCAGTTGTTAGCCCTGAAATTGATTGCAGGCCAGCGTCATAAGCCTGAACGTTTACGCCAACAGCTACGCCAAGGTTGACTCGCGCAGCTGCCGCGTTACTTGCACCCGTTCCACCATCCGCAACAGTGATGTCTGCAACGCCAGTGATCGTGCCACTGGTAACGGTCAGGTTTGTAAGGGTTGAACCGTCAGTACTAAGCGTGGCAATTGTGCCAAGCCCTAACGTTGTCCGTTGTGCTGCAGCACTTGAATCATCTAATAATGCTCGGCCTGCAGCAGTACAAACAATTTCCTCAATAACGCCAGCATTTGCGGTGCTGCGCCCCAGCAAACGATCAGTTGCCGTAACGTTCTGGACCTTGGCATAGGTGATTGCATCATCAGCAATCGAAGTTGTGCCTAGCTTTGTCGTACTGCTTTGATCAAGCTTGTTTAGATCAAGGGTGTTGACATCGATCAGGTCAAGACCGGCATCAACAAGGTTTTTTACAGTAACCTTCTTGGTCTCGGAACCGCTAATGTCCGCAATAGGCAGAACGTCTACTGCCGCAACCCCAGCCTTGGACAGCTCATTGAGCTGCGTAATTCTTTGATCAGCCAAAGCTCAGCTCCTTATGCCGGGGTACTTGCGCTTAGTTTAATCCGTAACTTCCGTCAACAGGTAACCAAGCGACTGCTCTTGAACAATTCGATCGTCATCTTCCTTCAACAAGTACTCGGCTAACGTTCCAACAACAAGTTTTAGCTCGCCGGTTGTCACAAAATCCAAGGTGCATCTGATCGCGTCATCCAGATCAACTGAAACGCCAGAATTGGTCACGACAGCAGTGAGAGAGTAGAAAACGCTTTGCTCTGCCGGGTTTAAATCTTTATCAATCAAATAAAGGAAAAGGTCAAAGGCACAGCCCAGGTCCAACCTTTGGATTAACTGCAACATCAGCAACGACGTTTCTTTTGCTCCATCCGTCGCATTATTGAAAATGCACTCAATACGTCCGCTGCCGCTGATCAAACCGGCGTTGTATTGATTCTTAAACTTGTCTGAAAGCGTTGTTGTGTCAACTTGCTCACGACTAGCGTTAAATTCGTAGCTCGTGACGTCACCAAGAATATTGGATCCAGAGTCTCTGACAGCAAGTGTTACCGCAACAGGGTCGCCCGTAAAAGACTGAAGAGCAACCTCATTGGCCCTAACGTTATTAACAGCATCCGCAAATGTTGAAAATAAACGCAAACCGCCTGCAGCATTTACATTTACAAAAGCACTGAAGGTGTCTTCTACCGTTCCAGAAGACCAGTTGGAGGCTGGAATAAATAGAAGTTTACGCGCATCAGTCGTCTTAATATCAATCTTGTCTCCGGTAAAAAGATTGTCTATTCCGTCAGCTGTTCCAATGCGGTTTAGCGTCGTACTTATGTCGTCAAGGCCAATAACCTCCGACAAAGTGCCAAGGGTTAACTGCGTTCCACGACGTAGTCGAATGTTGCCTTGACTGCCAAGGAAAAACGTCATCAGCTAATGGCTTCGGTAAAGTCCCCATCAACCGTAAAGTTAATAGGAACAACAGACAGCTCTCCAGTCGAAACAGAGATGCTTGCAGACGTAATGTAAGCGTTGAACTTGATGTCGTCGGAATCCCCTGCACCAACGTTTAATTCCATAGACACACGATCGCTTGTCTCAATAGAACCAACCTTATGGATCTTTGACAGCAACGCTGTAAATTCGGTCAAACTTCCGCTTTCTCCTGACTCAAGTCGGTAATACATCAGGGTTGCACTGCCGGTGGCACCCTTTACACCTGGAGTAAACGTATTGCTCGTGCTGTCAATAGTGTTGGTACTAAGCAGCTCAAGCGTGCTTTCTACGGACCAATCACGGATCTTGGCAACAGGCTTGCCATTGAAGACCAGCGAGCCACTGCGTCCGGTAAAGAAAGCCATCGCTTCGCTGGATCTAGAACATTGGCTTCATGCTAGCTCACATCAAACAGCTCGGGCCTAAAGTCCGCAACACGAGCACGATCTGACTCATCACAGGGATACTCAATTGCTCTTACCGTTACTTCCCCTTCTTCGTCCAGCTCTACCTCTGTAATCCGAAAAACACGCTTCTTCCCTGAGTCAATACCCATCACGTACAAACTTTTAGCTTTGTTAGCGAGCGATGAAGCCACTCCGTTTGATACCGCTACTGAGTTACTAGCGGACACTTTGCTGGCATCTCGATCGTAAATCAAAAAGTTGTAAGTATTATTTGGGATATTGTCTTGCAGTGGTGAGTTCAATGCTCCGCCTTCCCCAATGACCCCAGAAGACTGTCTTTCCCAATTTGTTAGGCCAATATCCACATAGATAAACGCTCCAGGCTCAACTGGGTTGACCGATGGGAACGTTTTAAATTCAATACCTCGCCTGATGAACCTGCGTTGATTTACCAACATCTTGCCAAACAAAATTGCTTGTTGCCGTGTAGTAACAAAACTGCTTACATCAAATGTTTCTCTAATTGCTTTAGTTTTACCAGAATCGGGCACATCTGCCCTTTTTACGTCAACTGTTCTTTTGCGCTGAAACACTGCTTTTGTAGACTCCTCCCTGTAGACAATGCTTGCTATTAAATCTTGCGTGCTGGCTCCATAGTCCAGAAATTCTTCCTTGTAAGAATCTTGAAGAATATTGCCTGTAGTAAATAATGCAGAGATGGTTAAAGAGATGGGGAGGCCGTCATTCCTGGCAGCCTTGCCGTCTGAATTGCAAGGCAATGCAGGTATAAGCGTTTCCTTGCCGTTCTTTCTTGCAAATTCAAGCAGGCTGAATGGCGCTGTACCTACCCAGAACTCACGCCATGCAGAATTGTCTGCAATAACGCCATCCATGAATAACTCAATTTTAGAACCTTCCTCTACCGGTAAATTGTTGTTCTGGCAAAACAACTTGGCTAGCTTTAAGCTTTCTTGGTCCAAAGAAGAAGATGGTGCGTATTTGCCAATACCATTGTCCCTATCCAAAACAGTATCTACAAAAATGTCAGGAGCAAAACTTGTGCTTTCCCCTTGGAAAGGTTGGGTAAAATCGTCAACTCTGTAGCTTTCTTTGCCCTGTGTTGCAAAAGCTGTGACGTTGCGTAGGTCTTGAATCCCTCGCCCTGCAAACATATTTAAAGAAAGTATTGAAAGGCTTTTGTACGCTTTTTCTGTGTCTTGTATTTGCTGCTCTGTTACGGCTGTCAGAGCAAGCTCTGGTCCATTGTCAAAACTAAACTGAACTTGCGTGTCAGTGTGGACAGAAAATATGTCCCACTCATTTGTAAGCTTAGGGCCACGCTCTTCCAGCGCGGGAAACCCGTTTCTGTCAACTGAAGCGTACTCGTCACCGTTCCACCAAACTGTTGCGCCTGCCGAGCCAGTATCTTTATGGCTTTTCTTTGTGCTGTGGTTTTCTAGAAGAGCAAAGTTTGATTGACCGTGTTCTTTAATCTCAGAAGCAACATCGTAGACAGGCTCAATCTTAAAAGCGTATTTATCCCTGGTAGGAGCAATAAAGTTAAAGTCGCTATAAATGTCAACTTCTGAGCTGTGTCTTAATATAAAAAGAGTGTCATGAGTTTGGTACTCTTCTTCGCTTGCTTTTTTGTAGCTAAACCTGAAGAAAGCTTGGCGACCTTTAATTCCATTATCAGACAATTTGTACTTCTTAGACGCTCTAATTTCTCCATATTTTTTCTGCCTGCCAGCAATTTTTCTGTACAGTTTTGATTTAATCGAAAACTTAACATGATCCACTTCGCTTATGGTTTCATACGATGCTGACTCTGCCTTGACTAAAGCTTTAACAAAAAAGTTATTATCTTCTTGCTCTACAAGGTCTTCCCAGTTAGCAAGAAAATAGTTGATAGTACGTTCAGCCCCGCTTTTTTGTCTCTTTATGCGGCTAAATTCAGCGCCAATAGCTTTTACACCAACAACGTCTGGAATTTTTTTGTTTGTAGGAAAATTGTCCTTTCTTTCTTCCATTTGCGCTATGCCGCCAAACGCATATTCGTTGCCCTTGATGTCTACAAATCGACCATCAAAGTCTAACAATTGTGCGACTAAACGGTTTCTAGCAAAATTGACAACTTGATTGGTTACTTTAGTAATTTGGTTTCTCCACTTAGTTATTTTGGCTTCTAATTTTAAAAATTTGTTTGCTACCTCTAAGCCGTCTCCAGTCAAATCTGTGTAATTTGGGAACCTTACTGTTTTTTCATCTCCTTTGCCTTGGAGAGCGTCGCTTTTAACTCTTCTTGAAAACTTAATTCCGTTTTTTTTGATTCTAGCCCTAAGGTTCTTTTTCTCTGCTAGTTGTTCTTCTATCTTGCCGTTATAGAAAGATATTCTTCCAGTAATTTCTTCTATAGTCAAAACCTCATCGATAATTTGAGATAAAGATTTGTTGCCGAGTATGGCCATTGACTTGGTTGAATCATCGTAGTCTCCTGCTTGAATTTCGGCAACCAACCTGTTTGCTTTCCTAAGGTCACTATTTAGCTCCTCCCTTGCTTCTTTTCCACTTATAGTAGGAAAATTGTCTGCAGCTTCAGACTCTAAATATTTTGTGTATTCAAGCGATCCGGCTGGGTCAATTATTTTTGTTTTTCTTTCGTCAAGTTCGTTTATCCATTCGACTGTGCGTTTATTCTCAAAATTGTAAGAAAGATTAGCGCCGCCTAACCCAAAGCTTATTGAAAAGCCAGTCGTAACATACTGGTCTTCTAGACTTTCAGCGTTGTTATCAGCGGAGGTAGTGTAACTGTACGCATTGCCGTTCTCGGAAGTAGGAGGGTTTGCGTCGTCTTCTTCTTCAGTAAAGGTGTTGTCAAGTATTACTTGATGTCTTTCTATTTGTTGTTTGCGAGTTTCAAACTCTTGACGTTGTTTTGTTTTGTTGTAATCAGCAGAAGGACAAAACCCATCTTTAATGCATTTAAAAGTTGCCCTAACCTCTCCATCGTCAGGGTTGCTAAAATTAGAAAAATTTGTCAGCCGAAAGCTTGCCGCTCCAAGCATATACGTGCTTCCAAAATCTAATGAATCAACCGCTTGGCGACGGAAGTCTTTTGCCAGATTTTTTGCTGCTTTGTCTCCAGCTGAATAGCTACTTGCTTCAAATTTAACTTCTATTTCATCATTTTTCTTATATCTATGGTTTGTACTGCTCCAGTCGTTTTTGTCTAGCACAACCCCTATAGGAGCATTTTCTTCTTCTCCATCACTATCTCTTGTGAACATGTTTACGTTTACTGGTATCGGATCAAATACACCAAGCACAGAAGATGTTGTTGGAGAATAAGCTTGGCTAAACCCTGACGTTCCAGTCCTTTCATCCTGTCTAGGCGTTGTGATCTGGCAAACCTCTTGGTCCTCTAGACGACGCAAGCTTTCTGGATATAAAGATAGCGTTCCGTAAATTCTGTCTTTAAACTTGGGTGGCCTGCCAGCTCCTCCGTCTTTGTAAAAAAGAAAAGCTGTTGCCGGATCTATTTGATCAATAGCTAAAGAGCCAAAAGCTGTTCTTTTTTCGTCAAGTGCAACAATCCTCGACGCACCAATTACGAACAACAGTTGCATAAACTGCGCTGAACCAAAATTGTCAATAGCTGACCACACTAAAGAACCGGCAACTCGAACGCCCCCCTCTGGGTTGTGATTTTTGTTGGTATAAACAAGGTTGACTGGATCGCCATAAGCCGCCAACTCTGGAGCGCCATTAAAACCAAAAGAAGGCGAAAAACGTTGCTGCCTTGTTCTTCTATCATTATCAAGACCAGGAATGGTTGGCTTGGGCGCTAATAGTGCCGCTCCAACCTGAAACAGGATGCCGACAATTGTTAGTACAAGCGCAACTGTTCCAGCTTCATTTCTAACGTCGAGTTCCGTACCAGCTTTTGGATCCTTATATTCTTGCTGGAGCGCAACAAACTCCAGATACTCTTCCTTGCTTACTCCCAGCGCCTCAATTAGCTGGTACTCATAAGGCAGCAGTCTCCGATTCATCAGTTCAACCAGAAATAATGTGCATTGACGCGCTCTACTGGAACGCAAACAACTTGACCGCCAGGAGCAATACAGATCAAACCCTGATCCGTCACCGTTCCAAGTGCAGCGTTGTTTGGTTCAGCAAGCAAAGCAGCAGCACCAACTTTTGGTATCTTAAGCCGCTTCCCGCTCTGAAGTAACCAGCGAGCCATCTGACTTGGCTTAAGCGTTTCGGCTGAGTACAGCCAGTAAACCCAACAAAACTGCTCCTTATAATCCGACAAGCCAAGCCGTGAACGGATTTCACAAAGCAGCTGAAAGCAATCAGTCTTATTTCGTCCGTCTGCTGGGTGTGCGCCCCAGCAATACTCCAACCCAATTAAGTCATTCATCGCAATGACAACGTTGACTCAAGGGGCAAGATGCCTACGTTTTCTTCTGTCAAAGTGCGAGCTGGAAAGCCTGCAGCAACACCGTCTAAGGCAGACCTAAAGCGAAGCTCAATTGTGTCGTCACTAAAGGACGCCCCAATGCCAACGTAATACTCGTCAAACCCTCCGGTTTTTATTGCTCCGTTTGCATTTATAAATCGGGTATAGACGACCAACTTGCTTAACCTGTTGCCGTCTCCTAGTTCTACAAGACGAACTGCATACTCAGAAGCAGGCAATCGAAGCGTAACTTGCTGATTGTCTGCATTCAGACTAGATACACCACCTTCAATCTCAAACGGAACAAAGCTGTAAGGAACGCCGCCAAGTGTTTTGTTTTCTTTTATAAAATAATTTTGATAATAATATGGCTTTTCCGGCTTTGTTGTCGTTTCAAGTTTAATAAATTGGCAAATTCGTATTTGATTCTCAGACATTAGGCGTTAATCTCCCCAATAAGCTCAACAGAAACGTTGCTAAGCCCTGCTTTTACGCTTTGCACTTCGGGAGGTTTTGCGTAGCGCCAGCGCACTTCTGGGCTCTGTGATGCGTTTCCTTTAAAATAATTTGCGGTTTCAGTGCCCATTCCCTTAGTTAATCCTAAACCTAAATTAAAATTATCAAAAGTTCCGTTAGCTTCGCAATAATGATCTAAAATTTCTTTAACTGTTCTTTGGGTTCCACTAAAAACTGAAACGTCATCACCAAGATTTTTAAACTGTAATTTCATTACATATCCAGTTTTTTTATTGCCGAAAGCACGACGCACTGTCGCGCCAGACATTGCCCTATACACCTTGCTTGGCAAGTCACCCATTGTCAGGTTTCTTGATGACGGGGTTATGTTTGGGAACGTTGCTGCCATTAGCGAAGACCAATCTTGGATCTAGTTCTAGGACTATTCTGCATCTTATCTAGGGTCATGCTCATACCTCGTTTTGCTCCGTCATTAGACGCTTGCTTACGGGTTACTGCCATTGCAGATTCAAGCTGCTCACGGCTGACGTATTCCGTTCCACCAATGCTGGTTGTCTCGAAGCTGAAGTTCATAGATGGTGCGCCGCCTGAAGCCGGTGAACGACCCATAAGGGAACGCATATCCTCATTACGCATCACACCGCCTGATTGCCCTGGAACGAATAGCTCTGGGCCACGCTCTCCAACCAGATAAGGCCGACCTCCTTCAACAGGGCCACCGTTTGCAGCCATCCCCGCAAATTGTCCCGAGAACCCTGTAGGAGTAACAATTGAGTTTTGCGTCATTTGTGGAACATCAGTTGGAGCTTTCCCACCACTCATCCCAGCAAATGCCTTCGCAATGCCGATCGCAATGTAAGTAGCAATCATCTTCGTACCCTCTTGGACCAGCGTCTGGCCAATACTCTTAAGCATGTCGGCAAACACTTCTTTAACGGTTGCACTGCCTTCAATAAGACCAGAAATGCCATTGGCAAGTGAACTGCCTATTGCATTACCAATTCCTTGAGAGACACTCACTGCTACAGCTTCAAGATTATTAAGCTCATTGGTCGCCTGCTCTACAAACGTTCCAATCTCACCTTTTGCGTTTGCTTGGAGAGTTTCAGATGCGGTACTGACGATACTCTTTAATTTACCTGTCTCTATTAGCAGTTTTTTAATGTGTTCTAGATCGTCAATTTCTGACTGAGTCGCTTCATTTGCAGCAATCTTGCTTTCTAAAAGTGCTTGCTGACCTTGCAGCTCTGCCTCAACTAATTGAATTTTTTGCATTTGCAAACTTGTTGCAAACTCTATACTTGTTATCTCCTCAGCAAGGGCTTGACTCCCTAGCTCTGCGGTCAGCTCAGACAAGCGGGCAGACCTTTGAAGCGCAACGTTTCTTGCCGCTAAGGCTCCTACCGCTTCGTTCTGAATCTGACTTAAAATACCTGCTGAAGCTTTTAGTTTTTTTAGCCCTGCTGCCTCTAGATCGCCGCTTATAGCTTCTAGGCGAGATTGCTTCAGCTCGTCCTGCAGACCGATGGATACACCTACCAACTTGTTGTATTCGGTTAGATCGACACCAGCCTGCGTAAGACCTTGCACTTCAGTAAGTGCTTGAGGAGGTTCAAGCGTGTCTAAAGTTTTTACATTGCCTTCTATCGCATGATATAGCAATGATATTTGTATTAGTTGATTAAGAAGATCATCAGCCTCGCCGCCAACAGCTGTTTTTCTTTGATCATTAAGCTTTTGGGCTTCAAAGTTTATTTCTCTCATCAAAACTTCTAGCCGCAAAGACGCAATTTTTACTTCATTGCGGAACTTTTCAGCATTAAATTTTGAGTTACGCTCAACAACAGTTTTATTTATGCGGTCTATTTGCTTTTGGGCGTTCAGGCCAAGTTCGGCAGCCTGTTTTGCCACGTCGAGTTTAAATTTGTCTGCCCTAAACTGGATCTCTTGAACAGTTAAAGCGGCGTCTCGTTCAAGCTTGGCTCGTTTTTGCTCAGCCTCAACTACTTTGAGGGCGTAAACATCTGCAGCATTTTTAAGGCTTTCGACTTCACCCCTCAAGGCTGGATCAACTCCACCTGTTCCAGCTGTAAATAGATTGGATGCAGCCTGTTGATTACGCAGTCCTGCTAAAACATTGGCTGCTCTTTGATCTTCCAGCTGATTTGCTTTTTGAAGGTTTTGCAGCCTTAAATTCGAAACTTGACCTTCTATGTTGCGACGAAGGTCGCCAATGCTTTTTTCATAGTTTGCTACAATTTCGTTCCTGCGTGCTTGAAAATTAAGCTGCGCTTTCTCTTGCTCTTTCTGCTTATCTGTAAATTGCTTAAGAATTTGTCCTGGTTTTAAAGCGCGTTCCGCAAAACCTAGGTTTTGCTTCGCTAAATCAAGATTTTTCTTTTCGACAAGTGCTTGCTTGCTTAAATTTTCAATATTTAAGGCTTCTTCTTTGATGACCTGTCTTTGAGCTTTAATAACGTTTTGCCTTGCTTGCTCTAAAGCAACAGCTCTTCCTTGCGGCCCTTTAAAACTTACTTGATTTTCTACTGCCTTCATCTGAGCTCGAGCTAAGGCCACGCGAGGGTCTTTAGAATCTTTTGACTGCCTGAATAAAACGGCATCTTCAATGCCGCCAATAACAGCTCTTAAGATGCCCAAACTGTTTGCAAGGCCTGCAAAATCAGCTTGCATTTGAGTCATTAGTTTTGTAAAACTCTGACCTAATTTTTCAGAATCACTTCCAAATTCTTTTAATGCGTTAACGCCTGTGCCTCCTACAACCGTAGACAATTCTTGCGTGGCTAAGGCTAGCGCGGTATTCTTTAGCCCTGCTTCTTCAAGAGCTTTAATGTTTTTAGCAAGAACAGTGTTTGAATTGCCCGATGCAGCAACGACAGCGTCTATGTCAGCCGTAAGAGTGTTTAAAGATTGACCAAGGGTTTTTGCTCCTTCAGCAAGTTGATCAAACAATACGCCAATTTGAGTGCCGACAAGACTTAATCCAAAACCAAACTGACCTCCTGCTAAGCCTCCCGCACCACCACCAATCGCACCCCCTATGGAGGCGCCTGCCCCTTGACCAAATAGGAGAGGAAAGGCTCCGCCGATAAGGGCACTGCTCAGTGCATCTTTTTGGCGCTTAGATCTATCGGCTCTTACCTTTACTATGTCTTGCTCTAATTTCTTAGCGCGTTGCAATCCTGCTCTGCGCTGACTTTCTATGCGTTTTTCGCTGTCTTCACGTATTTTTAAGTATATGTCTTCAACTTCTTTGTTCCCCTGTATTCTTGTATTTAGCCTTTTATCAAAGTTTGCTTGTATTTCGTTGTCGCTTTTTATAGCGTTACTAAGTTTGGCCTCACTTGCATCAAGCTCTAGATCAAGTCGTTTTTGGGTTAGTCGAATCTTATCGTTGTTAAGAGCAATAAATGCACGACGGTCAGCCTCATTTACCTTGCCAACCAGCCTTATCTCTTCTTGTGCTGCTTGCTCAGTTGCTTTTCCTTTTGCTATAGCATCAGCCGCCAAGCCAGAAGCTCTGGTCCTAGCTGCTCCAGCTACTGGATCAAAGCCTGGAGCAGGCTCTGGGCCAAATTTAGGCTGGCCGCGAAGATACGAACCAACCATTGTGGTCTGTGCACCACGCTGTGTTGTGGCAGCCAACTCGGCGTTGTAAGACTTTAAAGTTTGAGTCGCTGCACCACGATCTTGTATTTCTTGCCTAACTAATTTATTGCTTAAATCTTGGGCGCTATTAGACGCGAGTAACGCCGTAACAAAAGAGTCTAGATTTTTCTTATACAGGCCAGTCGCTTTACCTGCTTTGCTGGTTTCTATTTCGGTTTGGTTTAAAGTTTCATTTGCTTTTCTTAAAACTTCGTTGTAAGAACTTAAGTTTCCTACAGTAAATTTCTTCTTATTTACTCTGTCTACTTCATTGGAAAGACGCTCAAGTTGAGACTGAAATCTATCAAGCTGCTTTACGCCCTTTACGCCGATCTGAATCTCAGCTCTATAGGCCACGACGGTTCCAGCGCACTGCGATGCCTAAGTTTAACGCCTACGCCGTGCCTTATCCATTTCCTTCTGCTGCTCGTCATTGATCACGCTGAAATAGGCGCTCCAACCAAGCAGTTCCTCTGGTGTCATTGTGGCGCGAACCTCTGACAAGCTCATGCCAAGCT
>Ga0209337_1002022_pt1 | contig 14964 bp, 16 predicted proteins | sample LinPmetageLP53_FD_184044 | JGI IMG/M metagenome (GOLD analysis project Ga0209337, IMG submission 184044) | Marine viral communities from the Pacific Ocean - LP-53 (SPAdes) (version 2) | ecosystem: Environmental > Aquatic > Marine > Oceanic | place: Pacific Ocean | collected 2010-02-08
CAACGATAAATATAAAAGATCTCAAAACGCTTATTAAACAAAATACAGGCGCAGACCTTAAATTGTCACGAAGTCAGATTTGTGATGTTTATGCGACTACACAGGATGGTAAATTACCTTTACCACCCCTCATAATAAGTTCAGATAGATCTTTTTTATATGATAGAAAATCACCACTAACACGATTAGATTTCGAAAAATTGTTTAGTTCGTCGACCAAAGTTGCATCTATACGCCGAATCGCAAAAAAGGTAGGTGTATCAAGACACGCAGACCCTGCTCTAACAAAGAGACAATTAGTCGATATTATAGGTAGACGTCTCAGAGGTTTAAATATTAATGAACCTATCCGACTCCGAACTATACCGAAAAGAAAAATGGAAACTATTTATGACAATATTAACTCTAACAGTACATTAAATTACAATAATAACGCTATTAAAAATGGGAATGTAAATGGAAACGTAAACGTGAATGTAAATGTAAATAGAAATAGAAATAGAAATGCGACTAATAACATAGGAGTGCGAAATAATACGAATAATAATACTCCTATAAAAATCAAGTTTAAACCAGCTAAATTACTATTCAAAAAATCAAATTCAAATGGTGAACGAACCGGTATATATAGTGCTACAAAAATGGTAAACAGGGGTAGAGAACGACTACCCAGTAATTTATTTAATAAATATTTTAATAAACGTAGTACCAGTAATCGCGTATTATCATCTAACAAATTGGCCGCACGTGATGCAGAAAAAGTTATATTTTATTCAAATAACCCCGAAAATGCCTATAAAAAATTGGTCACACAAGGTAAAATAAACGAACCATTCAGTACATTTAAAAAAAAATACGACAGTGAAAAAAAGAAATTTTATAAAATTAATAACCCTGAAAAAAACACACCGAATAAAAAAACACCGTTTAAAGGTTCCAGAATTTCATTATTTGGTAAACAAAAAACAAATACAGAACCTCAAACACCACAAGCGTCGGTAACACAGAGTACTACAGTTCCTCAAACACCACAAGCGTCGGTAACACAGAGTACTACAGTTCCTCAAACACCACAAGCGTCGGTAACACAGAGTACTACAGTTCCTCAAACACCACAAGCGTCGGTAACACAGGGTAATATATTTCCTCAAACACCAGTTTCTAGAAATTTGAATACAAATTTTAAAAAGGAACAGGAAAAGGAATTACAAACATACCTAAACGATAACGAAATCGTAAATAAATCTATAAGAAACGGGTTCCTAAAAATGCTTAATAACGGAACTAATTTATCAAACATAAAAACAAAAATTCGTAACAAAGTTACTATAAACCTGAAAGAACAACAAAATAAGAATAACGTAAATAAAAAAGAACAACAGGAAAAAAACAACGCTAATAAACGTATAAATGAAAGTAACGCGTTAAAAAACACGTATAACAAGTATAATAGTGTATCTATTAACAATAAAAATAAAATAATTTCGAATTACGTAAACGGTAAGAAAAAACAGGTTAAGTCTGGTTTTTTTGGAGGTACAAAAAACGGTAACGGTCCCATGTATGCTTCAATTGGTAACGTTGAAAAAGAAATTGCAAATAGAAATACTAAAAGCAAGGCAAATAACACCGCCAAAGAAATAAAGGAACGTTTAAATACAGAAGCTAACGAAAGAAAAAAACAGAAAAAATTGAATATAAATACAAAAAAGGAACAGAACATAATTAACAGGGAAGAAAAAGAGAAACAGAAAAATGAGAAAAAAGAAGCTAGACAACAACTCGTAGTAACTCTATTAAAACAAAATAGGTTCCAAAATATTAAAACTAACCCAGCTGTTATGAAAATAGCACAAAGATTCATCGAACAAAAACCATTTGCGGCTAAAAATATTGAGGGTGTCGAGTCAAAAATAAAAAAGATAATTACACTGGTATTCGAAGGTGACGAGAAAAAAAGACGTGTATCTCTATCACAATATGCAAAGGCGAAAGGTTTAAATATTAATAACAAAAACGTCATTGAACTTATTAAAAATCCAACGTCGACAAATAAAAATATTAATGAACTCGTTGAAATGAGAAACCAAGATAAACAAAAACGCGAATCTGAAGTACAAGGTATTAGAAACGACGAGGAAAATACCATAAATGCTAACATAAACACAATACTAAAAACGTACGTTAATGGAAAATCGGAGTACACAAACATTAATAAGGTTAAGGAGGCTATCGAAAAGGTAAAAAATAATAAGGGTTTAGTCGCGGAACAAAAGGTAAAAAATAAAGAAAAGTTGGAACGTAAAGTTGAAACGTATAAAGGTTCGTATGGTAACACTTTCAATACCGTCTCTAAACCTGTACTTAACGCGTTTAATAAAGGTACAATAAATTATAAAACGGCTGATAAAGAATTGAATAAATTAGTTCAGAAAAAATCCAATGATAACGCTAAGGTTAAGGCAAACAAGAATAACGCTACCAACCTCGCTCGTAAACAAACGGGTGCAATTGCTTTAAGAAATACGTATCAAAATAAACTCAACGATCCCACTATTCAAAAAATCATTTCGAACTTCGAAACTCGAAAAACAAAAGGGTTTCTTAGTAAAACTATAAAATATAACACCATAAATAATGCTAATACCGCGATCCAAAAAATACAACGAAATAAGGAAAATAAACAGGCAAAATTAAATAAAAAAGAAAAGAATAAACAAAATAAAAGTAACAAAAAAGAATCTGAAAAAACAGATAATGTACAAAAAAGACAAGAGTCTCGTAAAGAGTTTGAACAGTTTCTCAAAAACCAAACTAACCCAAGATTGACTTACGAAAACATTATGAAAATACGAAATATATCTTTACTACACAACCACGTCCATTTACGAGGTAAAAACGTAAGTGTAGCAAAGGAAGAAGCTAAGAAAATAATTGACGATAAAAAGAAACAAATACTCAAATCCCCAAATAAAATTTCGTCTAAAAATATAGAAAATATTAACAATAAGGTTAAACGTATCAATCAAGAAGCAGAAAAAAGAAAACTCGCTAACTTAGAAGAATCTAAGAAAAAACAAGCTAAGAGTATCGCAAACGCAGCTAAACTCGAAAAGGAAAGAAGAAATGCAAAATTAGATGAAAATATCAGAAGAGAGATGTTAGTAGAATCAGAAAGAAAACGTCATTCAAAAAAATTATTCGAAAAAAAGAGGAAAAATGAAGAAAAGGATCAACAGTGGTTGAATATGAAAATACCAACCGAAAAAAATATTATAAAAAATGCACGTAAATTAGAAAATAAGGTTAAGAAAAATAAAAAAATACTCGAAAATAAAGAAAGGGAAAAAGAGGATAAAAAGAAAGCGGCACAAAATCAACAGTTACGCGCTTCACTTACTAAAAAGGTTAAGTCAGTACAAATGGACCAAAAAGTTAAAAATAAATTACTTAACCAACTCAAAAATTATAGTGTTCCAATTAAAAATATAGCACCAAGTATTGAACAAACAATCAAATCTGAAAAGTTAAACGGTAATTTCAACGAAGCGGAAAATATAAAGAAACGACAACAAGTTAAGAAACAACTCGCAAATCACATTTCTAAAACGTATCCAAATATGCCGAAGGTTGATCGTAAGAAATATATTGAAAGAACAAATAATAAGGAATGGAGAAAAGGTATATTTAGGGGAAGTCAGGGGATGGGAGCGAACCAGGCGTTTAATAGAATTAAAGGTAATATAAAAAGAAACATTAACGTAATAGAAAAGAATAAAGCGAAAGAAGTGAACCGTGAAAGAAAACGAGTTCAATCAAAGTTAATAAACGCAATGAGAAATAAACCTCCTCCACCACTTCCACAAAAAAATAAAAAAGCGAATCTCAAGAAATTGGTTAATAATACTATGAAAGGTCGTGCGGCTAAAAATGTAAGTAAACTCAAAAAGAATATTAATGAAGGTGTTTCTGAAATGGCAGTCAAGACCCGTCTTGCACAATTAAATAAACAGACGAAATATCAGAAATAAAAGTAGTTTAAAAGAAATAGTTTAATATATAATAAAAAAAATGGACATTCAGCCAGTGTCACAAAAAATGAAGAATTTAAAACGTTATGCTGCAATTCATATGCCTTTCGAAGCCACGTTGGTATTTTTAGGAACCATGACAACTTGGTATGGAGGAACTTTCCCAATTTTACCATTGGTAGGTTCTTCCGTATTAGTTTGTTGTGGTAAATGTTGTTGTACGAGTAAAGGGGGTAAGGGGGCCGTTGTAACTTATTTAACTTTAAATTGTGTTGCATTTCTGGGTTCAGTGTGGGATTATTTTGCATTGTCACATGTTAAAAAACATTGTGATGATATCGGAGAGTGGGTAGAAGTGGACGAGTACTGTAACTATGTAGATGCTGCTTCTGCATTTGCAATAATTTGCTTCATTATGAGAATTATCGGTGTAATTATGGCAAGTTGTAGTGTATGTGGTCTCTCACCAGAAAAAGAACCAGAAACGATAACCGAAGCACCGGTAGCGGTTACAATTTAAATATATATAAAAGAAATAATCTAATCAATAATAAAACATGCACAGAGGTTTATCATCCGTTATGATGAACTACGCGCGTTCTATTAGTGATGAAAAGAAAGCAAAAACTATCGTTAAGGGGAACAAATCGGGGGAAATTACCGGAAGTAGTGATGACATGCAGGAAAAACTCATATATAAATGTGGATTAAAAAGGCGTCAAGTATGGGATACAAATTCAATGTCATGGTATACAAAAGTCTATTATAAAGACGGTTCATTGTATAACCCCGTTTTGTTCCATGAAGGGAAGCTTGATAAGAATCCATTTCTAAAGGATTAACGACACTCGCGGTTCATCCATTTCTCTAGACCATTAGTAACGACGTGTTTATCTTTGAAAACAATATCACAATTGGAATGGTGTAATATTTCCTCCATAATTGGTTCTTCTTTGTTATTTTCGTTTATAGTATAAACGGTTAAATAATACGTATATGTACATGGGTCTATCAATGCGCTAGATGCTCTTAAACACGCCGATACTTTCACGGTTGTGTCGTGATCGTCGTTAAACATTAATCTATGAAACCACCGTTTCTTTTTAAATTTATTAAGGTAACCATTTTCTTGTATTTTGGGTTCTATCACACACTTCTGTTTCTTATTTTCAGATGGGTCAACGCTCATACTAATACTGTTTCCCATAGCGCCTATACCACAACCAGTCATTTTTGTACATCTACCCTCAACAACAACTTTTATCCTTTTATTCGACATGTTTATGAATAAAATACTCGTTGGTGTTACGTGTTTTATCTTAGAACGTATACTCCTTCTTATTAAATTACATTTACCTAATCTAATAAGTTTGGGATATCTGGGTATTATACCTAAACACCCGTTTTTTAGTGAAAAATATGGAAACTTTGCGTTATAATATTCCTTCAGAAATTCCTGTATATGTGGTTCGTACTCTGAGTCGTTAAATCTACGCAAGAACATATTACTTACATATAAGAAAAAAAAAGTTAAAGAAAAAAATCGTTATTTTATTTAGATATGTACACGTGTTCAGTCTGTTGCGAAAATTTAAATAAAACGACTCGTAAAAAAGTGACGTGTCCTTTTTGTGATTATGAATCGTGTAAAACGTGTACACAGACCTATTTAATTTCATCAACAGATAATCCACATTGTATGAATTGTAAACATGAACTAAATAGATCTTTTATCGATTCATTTTGTACAAAAAGGTTCAGAAATGTTGAATATAAAAAACATAGAGAAAATATACTTTTCGAAAAAGAGTTAGCAAAAATGCCGGAAACACAACCAAAAGTTGAGCGTATTCTAAGAATGCGTGAAATAAGAACTGAGTATAATGAATTAATGAAATCTATTAAAAATATAAAATTAGAAAAGCGAGATGCGATAATAATGAATTACCCAATAGACGCGTACCAAGATATTGAATTAGAATTAACTAATAAAATAGATAATTTGGTTTATGAAATGAATACTTTGCGTTCAGAATACGACGAACCATCTGATGTATCAGAAAGAAGATTTGTTAGAATGTGTCCTTCCGAAGAGTGTAGAGGTTTCATTGAAGAAAATTGGAAATGTGGGTTATGTAAACAACAATTTTGTAAACATTGTAACGAAAAGGTAGAAGAAAAACATGTATGTAACCCCAAAACCGTGGAAACAATAACACTAATTAATAAGGATACGAAACCGTGTCCTAAATGTGGAATTATGATACATAAAATTGATGGATGTGCACAAATGTGGTGTACAAGTTGTAACACAGCATTTGATTGGAGAAGTGGTAAAATAGAAACGGGACGAATACATAACCCTCACTTTTTTGAGTTCCAAAAAAGATCGCGTGAGCATGCAGATATACCTTGTGGAGGTAGACCGACGTTTATCGAATTAAACGATAACAATGCACCGAATGAATTATTAGACGTAACATTATTACTTAGACAAATTGACAGAGATATAATGTATAAATATGGAAATATATACGACGATAATAATACTCATTTACGTATATCATACATGTTAAAAAGTATATCTAAAGAAGATTTTAAAATTGAATTACAGAGACGTGATAAATTCAAAGATAAAATACAGGATATACGCGATATATTAGAAATGTTTACAAACACCGTTGGTGATTTTTTACGACAATGGGTCATAGATAAGACAGATATTTTAGAAAATATATTTGAATTAGTCGAATACTCAAATGAGATAATACAATGTATACGAAACAGATATAATTCTTCTACACCCAATTTTATATACTTTCCTAGAACCCTAGTCAATGTAGAAGTGTAAATAAATTATTAATAAATATGGAACAAGAACGTAACACACTCCCACCACACCCTTCGGTAAAAAAACATTTACAGCAAGGTGTTGATTTTTCAAATGAGATTCTTAACGTTATAGAAGAAATTACACAAAGATATAACGTACATGTTAGTCAGTCTGTAGAAATGGGTCACTTTTATAAATTAGATAAGTCTATGATGTATGTATGTAGAAATTTAGTTGAATATAAATCACAGTATAAAAAACTTTTAGAACAATATGAACATTTTGAAAACGAATATTCGTACCCTAGTACATCTGGGTCTAATTAACCTAAGTTGATATTCAATTGTAATAATAAATGAAAATTGAAAGAAAAATGGACAAATCAAAACTTCAAAATATATTGACTTTAGTTGATAAAAATAATCAATCTTTTCCCGAAAATGACTACTTAGATATTTGCAAGTCGTTAATGGATGTATATAATGAGGAGATAATACCCGATAACCATGTCGTTATACCTATAGAAAACTCAAAAAATAACCAACCGCGTGTTCCCGGTGAAGAGGATTTTTATGCATCGATGGGCTTTTTAAGAAAAACGGGTAAAATTGACTGTTTAATTATGGCAGAAAAAATAAAACGTGAGAAAAAGGAAGTATCTCGATATCCTTTAAAACGCGTAACAATACGTATAGAAAGAGATGTTCGAATACAACTGTGCTATAAATACGATATTCCCTACGATAAATATAGCATACCATCTATTCAAAAAATCAACTTATTATTAGGAACTTGTTATGATTTAAGGGATGAATGTAAAAAATACATGAAAATGTGTAACAACGTGGTTGAAAATTATAGGGGACATCTGTCTATGGTTGACCGTTCGTTTAAACTTAAAATGACACAATTCAGAGAATTTCACGAAAATTTGGGTGAATGTTTAAAAAATATAAAATGCACCTAAGTAATACATACATGATATTTAAATTAAAAATTAAAAATTTTTAAAGATGATGAAATCTATTTGGAAAGTGTGCGAAAACGGCGAATTTGACGAATTAAAAAAACGTCGTAACGAAATCGATCAAATAATCGAAGACATTCCGAACGACGGTGATGATATGAGAGAAGATGAAGACGATATAAGTTTTGCGGTAGCATTCTGTAAAGATCACGATACGGGTTTAGAAACATTTAAGTATTTATACGAAGAGTGTGGTTACCCTAGACATTGTATACATTACGCTATGGTCGGGGCAGCCGCATCAAGAAATGCGAAACTTATCAATTACATATATAATGACACCGACGAACATGAAATAGCAGGGTTTCTAGGTGATCTAGAAGATCAACTTGTAATGACGGACCATCCTAACCCAAATGTATTCATGAAATACGCTTTATTAGAGTTAAATGAAGTTTAAATATTTAAAGTTTTAATAATTAATAATAGTAAACCAAAATGAGACCACAACCCTATGTAAATAAATTTATTCGTTCGACTGTACCTAACACTATTAGTGCTCAACACTTAGCTATAATAATTTCTTACGATGGTCCGAGATTTCAAACACCTGTAGTAAGTATAGATATACACGCTTCACCAATTCTTTCATATAACTATAATCTCGGGTATGAATCTTCTAGTGAACTATTACCAGTATTGGAGAATGGGTACATTCATCCAATATCTCTTTTTAATTTAAGTGGTCACGAGGGATTTTGGTCAGATATTAACTCACAAAATTCGATCGTAGATAAAAAATATATATTTTACGACGATAAAGTTTGGTCACGTGACGAATATTATTCGAATACAGGTGATTTTTTGATGTACTTAAGAACCAAGTATCAATGGACAGGTACTATCGACAGTGATTGTGGGTTTTATAGTCCGTCTACACGAGGCCGTATAAAGAAAAAAACCGAAAGTGAAAAAGTGGCGGAAAATATCATGGAACTCGTCGACAAAAATTCAAGTACCATTCCCGAAGGTGATTATTTAAAAATATGTGAAAATTTAAAAAAAATTCGGGAAATATAGTGAAATTTTCAGTGTTTTAAAACCCAAAGTGCTCTTAAAAAAAAACGAAAAAAAGCCTAATAAGGTCGAATAAGTGCATAAAGAAAATTAAAATTCATGATTTGAAAAAAAATGAAAAAATAAATTTAAAAAAAATGAAAAATATCATTTTTCTTTATGCACTTATTCGACCTTATTAGGCTTTTTTTTATATTTTTTATCACTCCTATTATAGTATTTTTACTTTTACTTCATTTTTGAAATTCTCATGCGTAGGTATATATTAGAAAAACATGTCAATAAGGTCCAATAAGTGCATAAAGATAATTAAAGATATATAGTAATAATATGTAAATGACCATGGTTTTAAATTATCCACCAATATGTCTTTATATTTTAGAAAGTGAATCGACTAAAACATTTTACGCGTCACGTGTACACTTGAAATATAAAACATATAAAGAAGGTAATTTAAAATTAACATCGAGTGCAAAAAGGTTTTTATATAGGTACCCGGAAATGATACATGTACAAAATGTAAATGGAATTTCATGGGGTATAAACATATTTTATTCGGATATCATTAATAAGTCGAAAACTGACGAAAAAATAAATGAACTATTGAAATCTAAATATAAAAGAGTTATAGGATTTTTATTTAACTGCCAAGGTTACGCTTTTCTTGGTATGGAGGGATACGAATTAAAATATATAAATGATATCGAAATACAAGATATTCATAAAATAATTTACGAGATCAAAGAAATGTATAAAGTTGGGTACATGGATTGGGAATGCTTTGAAGAGGAAATGCAAAAAACGATTTTTAATAGAACATTTCCGGAAACGTGTACTAGAAAAAAATGGACTTATTTGAAAAGAAAAGAAATTTACGAATGTATAAACAAACGTAATCTAGGTAAGACTAAACAACAAAAAAATAAGAGTCGTTATGAAAAGAATAAAGAGAATCAAAAATTTATATATAATTTAAACCGTAAACAATGTCTTAGGGATATTAAAAAAAATAATAAACTTCCGTCTCAAAAAACTATAGATAAGTATAAACTTACCGAAAATGAGATAAGCCTAAGTTGTATTAAATTGCATTAAAAATTAAAACTTTTAAATATACAATGACGACCGAAAATCATAAAGTTTTTAACACTCTCAAGACCTATCTCAAAAATAAGGGACAAGAAATTAGTAATGATTGGTATGTAAAAATCGAAACTCGGAAATCGGGTAAATCCGAAGGTTCGACCGATAATTATTTCTTTTCTCCAAATGGTACTCGATTCAGGTCTATGATCGAAGTTTATCGGTTTTTAACGACCGGTGACAAATTCGAACGCGATGAAACAACAAAGTGTTTGAAAATCACTGAAGATAATACCGATGATATAATGGACGATTTGTGCGAACTTGTATCGGATTTGTATATAAACGACGATATTACAAATTTACGTGATATTACTTCATGCATGTTCAGAGTCGAGAAGAAAAAATGTACGAATTTTATTGAAGGAAAGTTACAAAAAACAAAAATTCAAATTATGGATGAAAAATTTAGAGTTACATTTCCAAAAAATACCGATCCGAAAAATATATCACACTACTCAAAAGCTAACGCTGCAAATTTGGTACACAATTTTTTCAAAACCGAACCAACGTGTTTGGGGTGTGGCAATGAAAAAAGTGAAAAATGTAAACTAACGCGTGCACATACGATAAAAGATCGACCCGAAATATTAGATCTAGCAATATCGGATTCGTGTACAGATGATGGGTACCATTCCGATATGATCCTTAGAAAATTTATAGAGTTGCATAAAATATACCCAGTATCAACTCTTTGTGATGCATGTCATCGTATATTTGATAATAATAGAAAATTGTAATTAAAAGAATACATTGTAATAAAATTAACATATAATGTATTGTTGTAACAAACGTAAACTCTCTGTAACTGATGAATCCATACCCGTTTTTAGCCTCGATAATTATGAAGGGTACGCCAAGGTGACCGACGTCTACGACGGTGATACTTTTAAGGCGTGTATCATACTTCACAATCGTATTTTAAAATTTAATTTTCGAACTATTGGGTACGATTCACCCGAAATGAAACCACCGAAAGATATGAAAAATAGGGATAAACACATTGCCATGGCAAAACGTGCGAAATATACGTTCGCGAGTTTTTTAGGCTACGACGTTAAGTCTAAACGTGTTCCATGGAACCCGTTCAAGTGTAAATTTAAGGTAAACGGGTGGGTATGGGTTTCGTGTAAGAAAAACGATAAGTACGGACGAACGCTCGTTTTCGTATACAAAAATAAAAGGGATATGGTTTCGATTAACAAAAAAATGATAGATTCAGGGTTTGTGAACGCGTACGATGGTGGGACTAAAAAGGAATTTGATTTGTAAATAGTATTTTTATTAAAAGTAAAGTTGTAATTAATTATTGGATGGTACACCCGGAAACGCAGATTTTTTCCAATAAACGACCCATTTTTTGTCTGAGCCTTGGTACATTCGTTTTGTTGATCTTGCATTTAAACCTCCTCTACGTATAAGAATATCAGAAACAGTAGAATTATTATCTTTGATATCTTTTATTGTACCAAACCGACCTTGATCTCTTTTTAAATTCCAACCCGGGAAGTAATCTTTTACAAAATCTTTTAAGTTTGTAAATCTTTCATTTTCTTCAAATACCCTGTAAGCAAAATCATCTTCACTTTCAGATAATGTAGAATCGGAATCGGAACTTATATCACTTTCGAAACCAGTTAAGGAGGGATCAGCAAAAGTTTTTTTACCTTTTGTTGTGTTAGATATCCAACCAACTTCATCAAAATTTTCAAAACGATTTTCCCACAGAAGTTTAAACTTTTCAACTGTTGGTATATTCGTATATATAATGATATCTTGGAGAACATTATACCCAGTACCTCGACCAAGAAGAGATTGTATTATAGTTGAATCATTTTTTTGTTTACTATACCTTTCGTATAATATACCAATGTAATCTTTTGTAATTGTTTTAGCACACCTTAATTTTTCATGTACGAATATAATATGATGCCTATTTGGGGCATTTTTTAACATTTTATTAATATCGTCTTTGTAATCTTTATTGTATAAGGTATAATCAAAAAAGTTTGATCCATATTCATGAAAAAGTTCTTTGGTGAACTCATACATTTTACCCTCGATACGAACAAAATGATATCTTTTATTATTGTACCTGGTTCGTATATCAGTTGCAAGATCAGAAATATTCTTTACAACACCTCCATATTTTTCGTTAAAATATTCCTTTTTATCTTCATTCAACATGTCTTTCGTATGATTTTCATACGCTTTAAATTCACGTAAAGTTAAAGTTATTTTCTTGTATTGTTTAATACGACCTTGATTTAAATAATCAATACACGACGTATAATTGAGACCCGGTTCCATGTAAAAGGTTTGGTGATTATCACCCCATCTCTGTTTTGCTCCATAGATTCCATCAGGTGTCGCACTCACATCAACCATTTTTATATCATTTTCCATCATGTATTCCTTTGTTAAAATTTCGTTCACTGACAAAAGTGCATTTTGTACAGTTTGATTCTCTTGAGCTGCTGTATGAACTTCATCCATGATAATCAATACATTTTTCATATTCGTAATTTTATCAGTAAATTCTGATAATAAATTGTTTCGGTGATACACATTTTTATGTAAAATACTTGGTATAGCATCACAAGTTTGTTCCAACCAATCTAGATCTGATAAACCCGTGATTATGAAAATATTAGATATTTCAATATTACATTTTTCCATAAAATGTTTAATAATTGCAAGAATAGCGCCAGTTTTACCACTTTGTGTAAGAGCAATAAGCATAGCAGATACAATTTTTCTAATATCGAATATATCTGATATCTTTTTACCAATTTCTTCTTGATTTACGTAAATCGGATTTATATTTTCACGTATTATAGTATCATTAAAATAATTATATTCTCGTTCAGGTGTGAATCCATTATTTGAAACAACTGGATATACTCTACGCATTTCTATACCATCTTCGGTATAGCCAATGGCTCTACTACCAAAGCCGGTGTCAAAGAATGTGTTTGTTGGTAAATATGTGTTACTCATTTTATATGATCACGATCAATATCTTTAACTTGTTTAGTTATGATCACGATCACAGCGACTAAGGTTAAATTAAACATTTTTTTTTGTATTTGTAATTGTAATTAAAGATTAATTCAATAAACTATATACATAATGACTACCTATAACCAAAAACCCTGTGAATTCAAATACAAAATCGACTCGTGTTCGAAAGTCGTTGACGGTGATACTGTCGACGTTCTTATTGATTTGGGGTTCGACGTACTCATTCGCCAACGCGTGAGATTGCTTGGTATTGATACAGAGGAATCACGAACGCGTGATTTGACCGAAAAGGTTTACGGTAAACACGCAAAGAAACAGATTCTTAAATGGGTGACAAAAGCGATTGAATCCGATAAGGACGATTGTGAAATTGAATTGCGGTGTCAAGAACGCGACTCTGTCGGTAAGTATGGGCGTGCACTCGGTGAATTGTGGGTATTTGAAGATGGTATCTGGACGAACGTAAACAAATGGATGTGCGAACAAGGCTACGCCGTACCATATGTAGGACAAAATAAGGATGATGTTAAGGAACAACACATGGTGAATAGACGTATGTTATCTGATAGGGGTGAACTCGTTATCGACGAAAATGGGACGTTTTTGTCGTCTTAAATTAATTAAGCCTTTACCCGTTTAAATTTACTAAAAAAACTTTTTTTCCCACCTTGGGACTTCCGAAGATTTATACCATTACCACACCCTCGACCCAAAAAGCGGAGTTGTTGTCTTCGAAATTCCTTATCAATATCCTCTCTTATTTCACTTACTGGTTTTTTACCAAGTTGGTTTATGAATGATTTTTTGTCTAAACCGTTACATATTTTATTTTTAGAATTTATATACTCTTCTAAATTTTTACGATTTATTTGTGTGTTATTATTTACCATTTGTATATAGTGATATTTTAAATTATTTTCTTATAAGTTATTAGAAATGGTAAATAATTCAGAATACGAGAAAATGTTAAAGGAATTGAAAAAACGTTTTAAAGCTGCTAAAACAGTTGCTGAAAAGAACAAATATAAAAATTTAATAAATATGGCAGAAAGATTAAAAAAAAATAATTAATTAAGGTTCCAAATTTTTTATTTCTTTTTTAGCATTATTAATCTTCAATTGATATGATTGTTTATTTTTATTAAAAAGTTCTTTTCTGTTTTTAATACTTGTATTTGATGCCCCATTTTTTTTCATTGCATTGATAGCCGTTTTCTCCTTACGGTCTAGAATATTTATATTTCCTTCATACCTGAATATCGCGCGTTTTAAATAATCAATTTTCCACTTGTTTATTTGGTTTAAATTTCTTGGTTTATTTTCTACAGTTTTAAAATTATTTAAAAGTCTTTTTGGTTTAACACGCTCTGGGCGTTCTCTAAGAAATCTGTATAAAGTATTTGAATGTCGAATTTTACTATTAGTAAGATTGTTCGCCTCGAGTACTTTTATTTTTTTAGTAATAGGATCTATTTTTTTAGTCTTTTTAATGTCTTTCAAGGTTTTTTTAATATATTTTTCATGGTTTTCAATTTCGCGGTTGGACATGATACGCGGACGAAGTCCTTTCTTTTTTGAAGCGAGACCCTTTTTGTGTAAAGCGATTAGTCTTTTCCTTTGTTTTACGTTGTTTAGTTTGATTAGATTTCTTTTAATATTTTCTCTTTCTTTTTTTAAACTGTTAATATCCCACGAATTGGTATTACTCATTTATATTAATGATTATTTTATTTATATTTCACATACGGAAAAAGAAACAAAAATCAAACGCTGTTCGCGTTAACTCGAACCTCTGGAATCGTTTCTTCTACTGCAGCTGGGCTAAACTCATCAGGGTCGTATACAATATCATCAGTGCACATGTCCGGACCATCCGTAAGTGCATCTTT
>Ga0209337_1002023_pt1 | contig 14953 bp, 8 predicted proteins | sample LinPmetageLP53_FD_184044 | JGI IMG/M metagenome (GOLD analysis project Ga0209337, IMG submission 184044) | Marine viral communities from the Pacific Ocean - LP-53 (SPAdes) (version 2) | ecosystem: Environmental > Aquatic > Marine > Oceanic | place: Pacific Ocean | collected 2010-02-08
CTTACAACTACTATTTACAAATGATTAGAGATACGACTGGTTTAAACGAAGCTAGAGACGCTTCTACGCCAGACGCTAAATCATTGGTTGGTATACAAAAAATGGCTGCAGCAAACTCAAATGTTGCAACAAGACATATCTTACAAAGTGGTATGTTCTTAACAGCAGAAGTTGCTGAATCATTATCTTTAAGAATATCTGATATACTAGAATATTCTCCAACAAAAGATGCTTTCATACAATCTATAGGTGTTCACAATGTTGCTACGTTAAAAGAGATGGCAGAGTTACACTTATACGATTTTGGTATATTCTTAGAATTAGCACCGGATGATGAAGAAAAACAAATGCTAGAAAATAACATACAAACATCTATACAGCAAGGATCAATAGATTTAGAAGATGCTATTGATTTAAGAAACATTAGAAATATTAAGCTAGCTAATCAAATGCTTAAAATTACTAGAAAGAAAAAAGCAGAGTTAAAGCAAAAGCAAGAACTTGAAATGACAGAGGCTCAAGGTAGGTCTCAAGCAGAAGCTTCAAAGGCGGCCGCAGAAGCAGAAACTCAAAAAGCTCAAGCAGCCCATCAACTAAACATTGAGTTAGAGCAAGTGAAAGGGCAAATGAAATCTCAACAAATGCAAGAAGAAGCTGAGATTAAAAAAGAGCTTATGCAAATGGAATTTGATATTAACATAAAACTCCAAAAAATGAACATGGAGGAGGTTGATATGAAAGACACAATGAAAGAAGATCGTAAAGACGATAGAACAAAAATGCAAGCATCACAACAAAGTGAGCTTATTGATCAAAGATTAAACAAGAAACCACCTAAAAAGTTTGAATCCTCAGGTAATGATATAATGAGTGGGGAATTTGGTTTGGGTTCTTTTGGTCCTAAGTAGAAATTATTAACTATTATTATATTATATTATGGCAGAAAAACAAGAGCCAATCGCTGATAGCGAAACTGGCAAAATTAAAGTAAAAGCAAAAACAGAAAAACAACCAGATGGTAACGAGACAAAAGGTAACGTTACAAAGGTTAAGGCAAAAATGAAAAAACCAAGCGAAACTGTTGAACAAACAGTTACAAAGGTTGATTTAAACAATCCACTAGAAGAAAAACCAGTTGAACAGGTTACGCCTGAAGCTGAGGTGCAAGAAGTGGAAAAACAAGACACACCAGTAGTAGAAGAGATTACCAACGAAATTGCAGAACAAGTTGAAGAAGTAGCTACTGAAGCTATAAAAGAGTCTATGGAGACTGGCGAGCCTTTACCAGAGAACATTCAAAAGTTAGTTAACTTTATGAATGAGACTGGTGGTGATTTAAATGACTATGTTAAGCTTAATAAAGATTACAGTGAGATGGATAATCAAGATATACTGTACGAGCACTATAAGCAAACAAAACCTCATTTAAACACAGAAGAAATTAACTTCCTTTTGGAAGATCAATTCTCATTCGACGAAGATGTAGACGACGAAAAAGAAATACGTAGAAAAAAACTAGCGTTAAAAGAGCAAGTTGCAAACGCTAAATCTCAATTGGAAGAGAGTAAATCCAAATACTATGAAGAAATTAAAGCTGGGTCTAAATTAACTGACGACCAACAAAAAGCAATTGATTTTTTTAATAGGTACAACAAGGAAGAAGCAAGTAACAAAGAGGTAGCAGATAAACAAAAATCTACTTTCTTAAATAAAACCGAGCAGGTTTTTAGCGACAAATTCAAAGGTTTTGAATATGAGGTCGGGGATAAGAAATTTAGATACAACGTAAACAATGCTGGAGCGGTTAAGGATACCCAAGCAGATATTAATAATTTTGTCAAGAAGTTCTTGAATGAAAATAATGAAATGTCAGATGCTCAAGGTTACCATAAATCACTTTACACAGCAATGAATGCTGATGCTATTGCTAAACACTTTTACGAACAAGGTCAGGCTGATGCTATGAAAGATAGTGTTGAAAATGCTAAAAACATAGATATGAGTCCTAGACAATCACACGGCGCTGTTAGTGCTGGTGGTATAACTGTAAGAGCTTTAGGTGATAACTCTGCTGATTTCAAATTTAAAATTAAAAACAAAAAATAACAATTTAAAAAAAATTAATTATGGCAATTACAAATGGCCCATTGTTAAATAGTGTACCTGCTGCAAGACAGCAAACATTATCTACAAACTACCTAGATTTTACGTCTGGTAGCAATGACTGGGCACAACAATATTTACCAGATCTTATGGAGCAAGAAGCTGAAGTTTTCGGACCGAGAACTATTTCAGGATTTCTTTCACAAGTAGGAGCTGAAGAATCTATGACTTCTGACCAAGTAGTTTGGTCTGAGCAATCAAGATTACACTTATCATACACAGGTACAGTTCAACCAGCTGGAGATGTGAATGGTACAATTACAATACTTAAAGATATCGATGGAGATACTGCGGTGGGTGCTACAGCTAGTAGAGTTCACGGTATTAGAGTTAATGATATGTTATTAATAGCACAAGCTGGTGTTGTAGTTAAAGCTTTAGCTGTTGAAACTCCAAACTCAAATGTTGTTTCAGTTGAGCCTTATGCTACAGCTGCTTTGTCAACTTTATCTGCTGCTGCTTGTACTATATTAGTTATAGGTTCTGAGTTCGGTAAAGGATCTTCTTATGCTGATGAAACTGGTACTTTTAAATCAGATTCAAGAGGAGCTAACGAGCCACAATTCAAGTCGTTCTCTAACAAACCAATCATTATGAAAGATTACTACGAAGTATCAGGTTCTGATGTTTCTAGAGTTGGTTGGGTTGAAGTTGCTGCTGAAGATGGACAAGCTGGTTACTTATGGTACTTAAAAGCTGAAGCTGATACAAGAGCTCGTTTTAACGATCACTTGGAGATGACTATGCTTGAAGCTGAGAAAACAGATGCTTTATCAGCAATTGGTTTTGGTGCTAACAGTCAAGTTAGAGGTGCTGCTGATGCTGGTACTGAGGCTGGTACTGAAGGTTTATTCGCTGCTATTGAGTCTAGAGGTAACATTACTTCTGGTATTACTGGTGTTAACGCTGCAACTGATTTAGCTGAGTTCGATGCTATTTTAGCTGAGTTTGATTCTCAAGGTGCAATTGAAGAAAACATGATGTTTGTAAACAGAGCTACTTCGTTAGCAATGGATGACATGTTAGCTTCTATGAATTCTTACGGAGCTGGTGGTACTTCTTACGGTGTATTTGACAACGAAGAAGATATGGCTTTAAACTTAGGTTTCTCTGGTTTCAGAAGAGGTTCTTATGACTTCTACAAGTCTGACATGAGATACTTAAATGACAAAGCTACAAGAGGTGGTATTAACTCTGCTGCTGGTTCAGCTGCTATCCGTGGTATTATTGTTCCTGCTGGAACTTCTACGGTTTATGACCAACAACTAGGTAAAAACCTTAAGAGACCATTTTTACATGTTAGATACAGAGCTTCACAAACTGACAATAGAAAAATGAAAACTTGGGTTACTGGTTCTGTTGGAGCTGCTACATCTGCTTTAGATGCAATGCAAATCCACATGTTATCAGAAAGATGTTTAGTTACACAAGGTGCTAACAATTTCATGTTAATGAAATAAGCATTTATTTTTAAAAGAACCGGGGCTTTGGCCTCGGTCCTTTTATTTTTATTAATTTATATTATATTATATTATGGCAAAGAAAAAGAAAGTTGAGGTAGAACCTCAAATTGAAACAATGGAAGAAGTAGTTACAGAGTTTTTTGAAGAACCTGTAGCTGAAGAACCAAAAGCAAGAGAAAGATTAAAGCCTACAAACGAGTGGGAGATTAAAGATAGAATGTATTATTTAAAGAACGGCAAAACACCATTGTCTAGATCTATAAAATCTACAGGTATATTTTACTTTGACGAAGAAAAAGGTTACGAAAGAGAACTTAAGTACTGTCAAAATCAAAAAACACCATTTGTTGATGAAATGAAAGGTGATCAAAGGTTAGAACACATTGTGTTTAGGTCAGGTACTTTATATGTGCCAAAAGAAAAAACAGTTTTACAAAAATTACTTTCTTTATATCATCCAGGTAAAGATGTTATGTATGAAGAGTACAAACCAGAAGGTATTGCGGCTGATGAAATTGATGTATTAAATATTCAAGTTGACGCTTTAATAGCGGCTAGAAATATTGATATAGATATGGCAGAAGCTATCATGCGTGTAGAGAAAGGATCTGAAGTATCAGAGTTAAGTTCTAAAGAGCTTAAAAGAGATTTACTAGTATTTGCTCGTAATAACCCTAAACTTTTCTTAGAGCTAGCAGATGACGAGAATGTAATGTTAAGAAACTTTGGTATTAAAGCTGTTGAAAATGGAATACTAAGATTGTCTTCTGATCAAAGAAATTTCTTATGGGGTAGTAATGGAAGAAAACTAATGGTTATACCATTTGATGAGCATCCTTATACTGCGCTAGCACATTGGTTTAAAACTGATGAAGGTATGGAAATCTACTCTAATATAGAGAAAAGATTAAATCAATAACAAAATAATATGGTTGTCCTTCGGGGCAACCATTTATTAAAATTTAATTTTATGGAAGAAAAATCAAAGGGTTTAGGAGACTCAATAGAAAAGTTTACAAAAGCAACAGGGATAAAAAATATTGTTAATCAAGTTAATAAACTTAGAGGAAAGAAAGATTGTGGTTGTGGAAAAAGAAGAGATCAACTTAACGATAAATTCCCTTATAAAAAATAAAAAAATATGATACTAGTAGACACGGTGTACCAAAGGGTTTTAGCGCTAGCCAACAAAGAGCAGAGAGGTTATATAACACCTCAAGAGTTTAATCTACTAGCTAATCAAGCTCAAATGGAAATATTTGAACAGTATTTCTACGATCAAAAAAGTGAGGATAAAAACTTAAAAAATTCAACCGAGTTTTCTAATGTAGACGAAATGTTAGATGAAAAAATATCTATATTTAAAGTTACACAAGCATTATCAGTCAGTGGAAGCACAGGGGCGCTACCTACTAACATGTATAGATTAGGATCTTTATTTTACGCTAGTTCTTTAATTGAAGTAGAACAAGTAACAGAAGAAGAGTTAATGTATCTACAACAATCACCGTTAGCAAAACCAAATGTTTATTGCCCTGCTTTTGTAAGAAGTGGTGGCGGCACTGTAACACTATACCCCGCGCCAGTGGATGCTATAGATTTAAACTACATAAAAATACCTGATAAAGTTATTTGGGGTTACTCCGTTATTAACGATAAAGCTCTTTATAATGGAACGCCAGGTGTTTCTGTAAATTTTCAATTACACAGAAGCGATGAAACTGAATTGGTTTATAAAATATTATCGCTAGCCGGTATAACTATAGCAAAACCAGGTTTAGGTACTTACGCCGAACAACAAATAACATCACAAAAAACTCAAGAAAAACAATAAGAAATGGGATTATATAACGGTAATTTAGGAAATTATTATGCAGGCTTAGAAGATACTGGATCTTATCAATTCATATCTGTAACGGATATTATAAATAACTTTAGAGTTGCTTATGTAGGTGAGGATAAAATAATACCTAAAATATCTAGAGCAGATATAAAGTTTCATGCTTTAAGAGGTATTCAAGAGCTATCTTACGATACATTTAGATCTTGTAAGACACTAGAGCTAGAAGTACCACCATACCTCCAACTACTATTACCACATGATTATGTAGAGTACACTAAAATATCTTGGATAGATAGCAATGGAAAGTGCCACGTAATAAATCAATGTAAAGCGTGTCCAAAAGATCCTTTATCTTATAGACAACACAAGTCAGATACTACAGATTTTTTAGAAGGAGATATTGATGTTGGAGATTATGAAGTTATTGGTCATGGTGAAGATGACGTTCTTTTAGATCGTGTACCTGTGTATAGAGATTGTCCAGGACAGGGTCCATTTGATAGGTCTGATTGTTGTGATACCGCTGCTGGGTACGTATACAACCCTACAAATAAAATGTGTGAATTATACGGACCAAGTTCTACAAATACGTTAACCGGTCCAACAATAGAAGATTCTACAACTTGGGCTAATCTACAAAATAATAATTCAGTTAATAGTGATAACATTAGTATTCATAGCGAAGATAATGTGTACCAAGATAATTTTGGCCGAAGATACGGTCTTGACCCGCAACACGCTAATATTAATGGATGTTTTTGGATTAACTGTAACCGAAGTCACCCAGACCACGGAAAGATATATTTTGACTCTAATTTAGCTGGAAAAACTGTGACTATACAATACATAAGCGATGGACTTGCCACTGATGATGAAATGATAGTTCATAAGTTTGCTGAAGAAGCTATGTACAAACATATAGCCCACTCAATATTAAACGCAAGAGCTAATACAGATCGCGGTGTCGTTGCTACATTTAAAAAAGAAAGATTCGCCGCTGTTAGAAATGCTAAGATAAGATTATCAAGTATAAAATTGGAGGAAATTACCCAGATATTAAGGGGTAAATCAAAATGGATTAAACACTAAAATATGCCGTTATTTAACAAAACATTTAGCCTTGGAAAGATGAACAAGGATATGGATGAACGTATCGTTCCTACCGGTGAATATAGAGACGCGGTAAATATTCAAGTTCAAACTTCTGATGGTTCTGATGCCGGTGCAGCTCAAACTTTAATGGGTAACACTTTGATATCAGCAAAAATGGTACCAGAAGGAAGTACTTGTGTTGGTAGCATAGCACACAACAAAGAAGATAAAGTATATTATTTAGTTGCTGGACCAGAACCAAGTGAGTTTGACTGGAATACTAGCGACGGTTGGAAAGATTATATAATAGAATATGACATAAAAACAGAGACATTTAAGTATGTTTTTGTTGATATATATCAAGCTAACTTTAAAGTAACAAGCGATATAACTAGTAGTCTTATACCAACAAGCGGAAGTCAATATGGGGGTGGAGGTTGGAATCCAATGTCTTACGCTAGGTATGGAATGAATGTTGTTGGTTATGACGCTAGTGGTACACAGGTTATAGGTATTGATGACGATAGCCCCGTAACAGTAAGCGCGGTTACTGGAGTTGGTATTGGGCTTTATAGTACTAATTTAAATTTTGACACGGTTACAACCGCGGCAGATACTTGGTTGAACCTTACCAGTAAAAGAATTCTTTATTTCCATAAAGATAGATATATAACTGGCCTCAATATAATTGATGGTATGTTATTTTGGACAGATAACTTCACTGAGCCTAAAAAAATAAACATAGAAAGAAGTATAGGTGGTACTGGTGGAAACACTAGTCTACCAGCTTCTGGTAATGTTTTTGATGGTGATAATGCCGATTGGCACACTAGATTGTGTGTTACTCCAGATAAAGATTATCCACTATCTGTTAAAAAACGATTATGGGATGGAACAGTTGGTGAGCCATATTTTGTTAAAGAAGAAAATATAACAGTTATAAAAAAACACCCGTTATCTGCTCCGGTGTTAAAAATGTCCCCTAATGAAGATGATAGGCTTGATCCTAGTGGAGCAATAGCAAATACTTTTTCTGCATCTAACCCAACACCGTCAATCGGTATAAGTGGTGCGCCTGACGCTATGGGTGTGCCGGGTAACTCATTTTCGTACATAGCTGTTAACGGTTTTTCTTATCTAAAAGATGTTGGAGATAGCATTATTAATGTTAGTGTTGCAAATGACGTGTATTGGGAGGTTGGCGACACTATAATATTCAGCCAAGACCAAGATGAAAACCTTAGTCCAGCTGGTTTTACAGAGCATGACGTTAGAGCAACTATTACTAACGCGCCTGCCGTGGGACTTTCTACTGGCCCGTTTGACTTTTTAATAGAATCTATGGATAAAGAATCTATTGACGAAGAGGAAAAAGTCTGGCATCTAAGGCTAGAAAAGAGAGAACCAATGTTTGAGTTTAAGTTTCCTAGATTTGCTTATCGATACAAGTATGAAGACGGTGAGTACTCAACATTCTCACCTTTCTCTGAGCCAGCGTTTTTACCTGGTCCATTTGACTACTTGCCTAAAAAAGCTTACAATCTAGGTATGACTAATAGACTTAGAAGTCTAAAAATAACCAACTACGCAGTACAAGATTCTTCAAGACCTCAAGATGTAGTAGAAATAGATTTGCTATTTAAAGATGAGGGATCTCCTAACATATATACTGTAGAGACTATTAAAATGACTGATGGTTGGCGTGAAGATGATGAAGATTTATACCTTTGGCCTGACTCTATAAATGGTCCTCGAAATGCTAGTAATATTCCACTAGTAGACCCAGATGAATACCACAGAGGAGAATACAAAGTCACATCAGAACTAATACATGCAACCGTTCCCTCAAACCAATTGTTAAGACAGTGGGATAATGTCCCGAGAAAAGCTTTGGCTCAAGAAATAACTGGTAACAGACTGGTGTACGGTAATTATTTACAAAATTATAATCTTTCTAGTAACTTTATTGATGGGGAAATAAAGCCAAAAATACTAGTATCTTTACAAGCTAGTAACGCGGCTTTAAACGCCACGCAAACAGTTTATGATGAAGACGATCAAGAGTGGGTAACTACAATTCAAACTGTAACAGACGCGAATAGTTCTGAATATGGAGAATTTATTGCCGATGGAGTACCGCTTCCACACAAGACATGCAGGTCGCTGCGCGAGTACCAAGTTGGTGTAGTGTATGGAGATGAGTACGGTAGAGAAACACCTGTTCTAGCCGGTAAAAGTGGTACTGGTACTTTAAACATACCTAAGGCTCACGCAAGTACAATAAATAAATTAAAGGTACAAATTACTACTGATCACCCTAAATGGGCTAAATACTTTAAATTCTTTGTTAAAGAAACATCTAACGAGTATTATAATATGGCTATGGACCGTTGGTATAATGCTGAAGATGGTAATATATGGTTGTCATTTCCAAGTGCAGATAGAAACAAGATTGACGAAGAGTCGTTTATAATATTAAAAAAGAGACACGACACACACGAACCTGTTGATGATCCAGCTAGATATAAGGTTATCGCAATCGAAAACTCAGCACCAGACTTTATTAAAATAAATGTTAAAAAACTTGGACAAGCATTTAATAATGGTAATGATAAAATTGGATCTACAACACTTGGTTTTCCACTACCAGAATATAGTGAGATTCGTTTAAAAGATGACGCTTTAGCGCTTGACGAGGTATTTGAAACAACTTTATCAACTGTATCGTTTGGAAACAACGCTCAAAGTCTTGGAAATATATACGAGCAAATTAATAAAGGAATATTTTATATTAGAGTAAGAACCGCTACTATTAAGTCAAATTGGTATCAAGTAACCAAATTGCGATTAGTTGATGATGATACTTATTATTTTACTCTAGACGAACCAATGAAAGAAGATGTTGAGTTCGCTAGTGCAGACGGAACATTTGCTGGTAGAGTTGATGATTTAAGATTAGAATTTGCTAATCATCAAGTAGAAAATAAAAAAGAGTTTGAAGGAAGGTTTTTTGTTAAAATATATAAAGACTTAGTTTTATTGCAAAACTTACTTACACCAATAGAAAAAAATTACAGACCAACTGCCGCTGCTAGACTAGGTTATTGGAATCACCCGCTAGGAAGAAGAGCTGAATACTCATCAAGTGGTAAGTATGTTGATTGGGAATCTTTTGCTGTAAATTGTGAGGCTGATTTGAATGATAACCAATGTTGTGATGACAGTTTATGGAATCCCGGGTTTGGGATTGGTGGTGATACTAGTAAAACTGGAAACGCTGGAAACTGTAGATTTTTCTTTCACCCAGCAAACACTAATGGAGCAACGGCTCAATGTGGATGCTTTAATTGTGCTAGGGACGGTGTACGTAGTTGGATGTCGCAAAGTCATGGATTAATGTTTATAGATCGCATAAGACCCAGAGCATGTCAAGGATCGTATTTTGGTTCAGGAGGTAGGTCTGTCGGTAGTGGTGCTCACTGGGGTAGAGGTGTTCACGCGAGTCAAAAGTCTATGGATATTGGATTTATACATAAAGGAAAAGACTATGGTTATCCAGAAGAAGTGGGTAAAGTTAAAAAACTACTTTGCACAAAAGGAACTTTGTTTAGATTTAGAGAAGATCCAGATGGAATAATTTATAAAATAATTAATTTTAAATTAGGCGTTCAAACATATAACAACACCCACAATGAATGGGGACACTGGGGTCAACTTGGGCAATTTCATACTTACCATCAATATACAAGTCAAGGTAATGGTAATAACATGACTAGATTTAGAATTGATTTTGAGGTTTTAGATGAACCGGGAGTTGGTTTAGGTAACGGTCCTTCTGGTTATCATCCAACTGGAGGAAAATCATACACTAAACCTAACATGGAGGCTGAACTTGGTTATTGGGGTGGTCAACAAATTGACCCAAATTTTACATCAATTAACCTTGGCCCACCTACAAATTTTAATTTCCCAACTGGTACTGGTTCTGGTGGTGGTGGTGATGACGATAATATGATAGTTCCAATGCCACCTGGATATGCTAGTCAAGTTGGAGCGTGTGCCGCTGGTGGTGGTAGTGCAATAACAAACGTGCATGGCGACCCTCCTTCAACTCCACGGCAGCAAGCATTAAGATGGAGGCAACATGCTACTAAGTTTCATCATATTGAGATTGTTGAAGATAAAAGTGATAATGATCAATATTTTAGCTCTACAAACCCAGCTATATGGGAAACAGAGCCAAAAGAAGATGTTGGAATGGATATTTACTATGAGGCTTCAGATGCAATACCTATAACTATAAATTCTGCAACAAACGAATTATTTGCTCCATTTGGTACTTTAGTTGCTAATTCCTCTACAGCAGGCTCAGGTACAATAAAACTTGTTTCGTGGAACGAAAACTACGTAAGATTAGATACTAGTGTAACATATACTTCCGGCGCTAGATTTAAATTTACAAGACCAGATGGTTTTGTATCAACAGCTGTAGTAGAGGCGCCTACTGTTACTCCAACTAATATTTTAAAAATTAGAGGTTGGGAGCAGGCGGCATACCCATTAGCTCTTGCATATTATAACGATGCTCAACATAATCAGTATTACACCTTATCATGGTTTAACGCTTATTGTTTTGGTAACGGTATTGAATCAGATAGAGTTAGAGATGATTACAATCAAACTACACTAGCAAACGGTGTTAAAGCATCAACAGTGTTAGCTGAACAATATAAAGAAGAGCATAGAAAATACGGTTTAATACACTCAGGTATATACAACTCTACTAGTGGTGTTAACAAATTAAACCAATTTATTGCCGCAGAAAAAATAACTAAAGACATGAATCCTTCGTATGGTAGTATACAAAAACTACACACAAGAGATTCTAACATAGTTGTACTGCATGAAGATAAAATAATGAAAGTGTTAGCTGACAAAAACGCTTTGTTTAATGCTGATGGTGGAAAGAACGTGGCTATATCAGCAAACTTCTTAGGATCAGATTCTCCTTTTGCTACTAAATATGGTATATCTACAAATCCAGAATCATGTGCTACGGATTTAGCTGGTAGATTATACTTTGCGGATAGAACTAGAGGAGCTGTTTTAAGATTATCTCTTGATGGTATTACAAATATATCTGATTATGGTATGAAAGATTGGTTTGGCGACAATCTAGGTCCTCTAACACAGCGAATATTAGGTTCTTTTGATGAGAAAAAAGACGAGTATAATATAACTATAAAAGGTTTATACCCAGTAGGAACAAGTAATAGTGGTAATGGTGACGGTAGTAGTGATGGAGATCAATGTGGTTGCGATACTAGTACTAGCACGGTTAGTACAAGTCAAGATGACAACGATATAAGAAATTTAGAAAATACCACGATACTAAGAAACGAAAGCAATTTAAACATTGGTAATGTTAGTGTTGGAGATAAAGACTTTTACAACTCAGAAGTAACACTTACTTTTAGCGAAAGAGCAAAAGGTTGGATATCATTCAAATCATTTGTCCCAGAAAGTGGTGTTAGTATTAATAATGAGTATTATACATTCAAAGATGGTGAGATGTATAAACATCACTCAAATTTAAATCACAACACTTTTTACGAGGATTTGTTAGGTGATGATGCTTTTACTGAGTCTAGTATTACGGTGTTGTTTAACGATCAACCTGGCACCGTGAAAAGTTTTGCAACACTAAACTACGAAGGATCACAAGCAAGGAACAAGGCAAATGCCTTGGATAGTGAGTATTACAACCTTGTACAAAGAGATGGTTGGTACGTTAGCGATATTAAAACAAATCTACAAGAGTCAAGCTACTTAGAGTTTGTAAGTAAGGAAAAGAAATGGTTTATGTATATCAAGGGCGATACTACTACTTTACAAAATTTAGATGAAAGAGAGTTTTCTGTTCAAGGTGTTGGAAGTTATTTAAACATGCTTGTTGTAGGTGAAGAAGTAAAAAAAGATGTGTGTCTAACAATTACTCCAAGTATTAATTGTGGAGACGTGCCTGGGTGCACAGACCCTGACGCGACTAACTATAATCCTGCAGCAACAGTTGATGATGGTACTTGTAAGTATGAGGAGTCTAGTGGTTGTAATTGGAAGTGTGAGGACTGGGTTGGTAAATGGGATGCCGCTGGAGGTCCACAAGTTTACCCGGATGGACGTGTTAGATTTCAGCTTATAGGCCAACATTTGAGCAATTATCCTAGTGAGTGTAAACCTTGGTTTGTTAGAGCGCTAGACACAACAGGAGATTGGGACAGTGGTGGTATTGCATATTTTTCTGATTATTCTGGGAGTGGTGGTAACCCTTTTTACCATCCAAGTCCTAACCTTTATATTAGTGACGCTCCGATAGACACTACAAACCCAAATCAAAACCTTAGTATTTATGGGTTCCCACAGCTTGGTAATGCATTTGGTCCATACGATTTCAGCACTTTCCCAGTTTCTAACGGTTTTTATAAGTCAACAGGTGGTACGTTTACCATTTACCATAACACGCCAGGTACGTATTATATAGAAATTAGAGACCAAAAGGGTTGTTTTGAAATATTGAGCTATGTAATTCCAGAGATTACTATCCCAGAAAGTTTTGTGCCACCATGTGTGGATCACATAAACAATGCTCCAGACGCATTATACAACGCGACAGGACCTCTTCATGATTCTCTTTATTCGGGTATTGGTGATATTTATGGTTCTTGGGCGGCTGTTGTAATGTCACATCCAGATTTTAATTTTTGGACTAGAAATAGTGGTGGAGGGCAAGGGTTCAACTCTATCTCATACGTAAGAACACAAGATCTTTACCTTGATCCTACTTTCGATCCTACTGACGATTTAGGTCCAAAACCTTACAAATGGGAGCAGGTGGTAAGATGGTTAGCAATTTTAACTGAAGGTGTTACGTATCCTGATAGAGTTGTTCAAGCATTTAGTAATCTGTGGTTTAGTCACGATCCAATAACATATAATGCTGGTAATTTACCATTTGAATATACAGATCTTGGTGGTGGATTTTGGCAAGTAACTAGTGTGAATAGTGGTGTAAAAGATACTCCTTTTAATAACCTAAAACCTTATTCAAGTCCAAATATCTTTGGAAGCACGCCAGATTTTTCAAAGGGTGCTAGTATTCGTAAGTTTATAGATCTACTTACGGTTTTAAATAGTTTACAAGATGATGCTGGAGTTAGCTTATTCCCAACTCTTGTTGCTGGTACAGACTGGTGGCAAGTTGTTAAAGATTTAGAAACTACACTGCTAGGCGCTTCAGGACAGCCTTTCATCTTTGCTACGCTTGAATGTTGTGGAAATGCGTTTTCAAGTAGTACTGGACAGCCTTATTATCAAGAAACAACTTGTGGGTATGCAGGACAATAAAAAAAAATAATATGGCAAACTACACTATAACAAGACGTACTGAAACTAATCACAACTACGGGTGCACTGATTTCTCGACAATACAACAAGAATTTCAAGTGGCACAAGACGGAGCAGCATTAGACAGCACTGTTGAATGGGAGTTAAAAGCTGATATAGGTTATTCGGTTAATATATATGACTTTGTTTTTACAGGGGCTACTTCCCTTGTGACACCAATACCAAGCCCACCGGCTACGTCGTGGAAAGATCTACCCTCTCCGGTTTTATATGCGCAGATGATACAGATTTCAACTACATTAATTAGGATTATTTTATATCTAGCCCCAGACGCTAGTCAATCTTTTTTTACCGGCGGTAATCCCTTTGAAATGCCTAGCACTGACGTTAACACTGTTATATCTATAGAGGGTTGTGCTAAGATAGCTGGTCACTCTATGCGTTTGCTTATGGAAACACCTACAAACCCAAACGTTACAACAAAAGTGGATATTAATGAAGACTTAGAAAATAACGTGGCTTTGAGAGTGATGAGTGATTCAACAGACGAAGTGTATGGTATCTTACCACCAACTGAAATAGACAGCGATGAGCCTAGCACATACCTAATGAGTTATCAAGTTTTAGCAGAGCAAGGTTATAGATACAAAGCGCCCCCTAATTTAAATTTTACTGATGATAGTTATTACACTAAAAGAAGAGTAATAAAAGAAGTTAATCCAAACGATCCTACTAAACAAGATATTGTAGGCGTAAGTTTTGATATTTATAAAAATAATTAAATGGCTGATTATAAAAAAACATATTCCAAAGGAGCTTCATCAAAACTTGCTACTTTAAAAACTGCGTCTGCGTTATCCGCGGCAGCTGAAAAAGAAAAAATTAAAAAAGCTGAAGACTTAAAAAAAGATCGAGCAAGTGGTTCAATTGAAACAAGTGGATCAACTGAAACAAGTGGATCTGGCGTAACAAATGGTTTGTTTACTCA
>Ga0209337_1002024_pt1 | contig 14950 bp, 7 predicted proteins | sample LinPmetageLP53_FD_184044 | JGI IMG/M metagenome (GOLD analysis project Ga0209337, IMG submission 184044) | Marine viral communities from the Pacific Ocean - LP-53 (SPAdes) (version 2) | ecosystem: Environmental > Aquatic > Marine > Oceanic | place: Pacific Ocean | collected 2010-02-08
TGAATAGGTTAAAAGAACAACAACGAATTCAAATGGCAGAAGCTCAAGGTAAGCAATTTGTATTCGGGGCTCAAGAATCTAGAGAAATGCAAAAACTAAATAGAGTATCTGCTCAATTAAGTAATGCCTCTCAACAATCAGCAGCTTATAGTTCTCAAATGACGGGAGGTATTGGCCAAGCATTAGGCGGTATTGGTAGCTTTGCTATGACGGGAGGTTTTGGTCAACTATTTGGAGGCAATAACTCAGCCGGCTTTGCAGCCGCTATGAATAATAACAATATGTTTAATGTAAATAATTCAAATACAAATTTAATTTCCCCTACAAGCAGTGATTTAGGTGCTTATGCTTCAGAATCGAGTGATCGTAGATTAAAAAAGAATATAAAACTTATAGGTTATTCACCTAAAGGTTTAAAAATATATGCTTTTGAGTATATAGATAATAATTTAGGTAAAGGTGTTTACCAGGGGGTAATGTCTGATGAAATACCTAAAGATGCTGTTATAAAGGGCGATAATGGTTTTGATAAAGTTGATTACTCTAAATTAGATGTTGAATTCAAATTAATTAAATAAATATGGCAAAACAACAAACAAGGACATCAGGAGGAGCGTATCAAAATCCAACAGAAGGTATAGTAGACTACGGTGCCTTTAATAGAGGCTTGCAAGCTGGTTTAAAGCCAGGGCTTGATTTTTTAAAAGAACAAGAAAAAGAAAAAAAAGCTTTAGACGAAGAAGCAGAAAAAATACAGCTTGACACAAATGTTGAGGTTTTTGAGGGAATAAACAAAAACGCAATGACAGGAGGTGTTGATCTAATAACAAATGATTTAGTTGCAGACAATGCTAGGTTCGCAATGAGTTCTTTTAGGCCGCAATATATTGATGCATTTAAAAAGAAAGATAAAGGAAGAATGAATGCAATACTTATGCAAATTGGCGATGTTAAAAATAGTTACTCTAATTTGTCTGGATATATTAGAAGAATTGGAGACAACGAGGTAAATGATGGGGTTGTTTCTAATACTAGATTTATAAATGAAAATAAAGAACAGATTGAATTTAATGGAGTTAATTTTACTAATTTAAATAATAATAGCCCAAACGCTATAAGACAAGGTTCTAAAACAGATAAATACGGTAAAATTAAACAAGGGTTTTACGTAATATCAGGAGGTAAAGAAATGTTTTTGAATACACAAGACATGGATGAAGCTTACCTTAATAGAAATTTTAAATTAAAAGATAACTTGCAGACCAGTATAAACGAAAGTATAGGAACTAAAGGTATTACTAGCGCTTTTAATAGAACCCCTGACTATAATACTAAGAATAACACAACAATTACAGTAAAGGATGCTAACGGTAAAACAATTACTACAAATGTAAAAGATTCTACTAAATATATAACCGATGGATTTTATTTAAGAGCAGAAGCGGCCGCAAGTACTTTTGCTTTAAATAAATATTCTACTGATGATGAAGCTTTCTTTGAATCAGGATGGAGCCAATTTACCAAAGATACAGAGTTTGTTCTTTCTGAAGAATTGAAAAAAGATTTAGGGGGTAAAAATTACAGAGATCCTAAGATTGCCGCCGGTCTTGATGATAATTTAAAAATTAGAATTATGCAAGACTATGCAGCTGAAAAATGGAAAATATCGGTTGCTAATAAAGGTTATACAACAGGAAAAGACGGTAGATCTCTTGAACTTAATCAAGTTACATTTAATGAAGGGAGAACCACTACTAAAAAACCAAGCGAACCTACTAACAATGAAAAAAATATAGCACTAAATATAGAAAATGCATTAACTGGAAATACAACAGCTATAAAAAATAATTTATTTTCAGGACAAGTAAATGTTACTCTTTCACCTACAACTACAGTTCAAATTAATTTTAAAAATACTGATGGAAAAAAGTTTGATGCTGCTTTAAGCAAAAACTTTACCGGGGGTAAAACATTAACGGGTATTCAGTTTACGGTTGGAGGCCTTGTAGACAGTGAAGGTAAAAAAATGGCTGATACGGAAATTAATTACGATTTTAGTTTGTTAGAAAAAAGCGATGTTGGGACCTCTAAGAAACTCAGTCTTGAACATTATTTAATAGATAAATATGGACCAGGTAATGAAACTATTATTCAAGAGCAAATAGATACTGAAAAAGCTAGAAGAAAAAATTATTGGGTGACAAATATATATAAAAGTGATCCAAAAAATAAAGATAAAACAGAAGATGAAGCGCTTACAGCATATCGATTAGAATTAAAACAACTTAAACCAAATTAAATTTTATGACATTAGAAGAGTACATTGATAGCTTAATAGACCAAGGTTTTTCAGAAGAAGAAATTAATGAAAAAGTTAAGCAATACAGAGAAAACGGCAATGTAGTACCTGAAGCCGAAGAAAATATAGAGTCTGAAGAAACAGATTTTACAGACAGCAGTGCAGCGGGTGCGGGTGTTCTGCGTGTAAACGAACCAGCGCCATTCACAGAGACTCAACAAGCTTTAATGAGCGAGGAGTTAACTTTTCCAAAGGAAACAATAGAGGCAGATACGGAATTACCTTTGGTAGATACTTCTTCGGATTCACAAGATCCTGATCCTAAAGAGGAATATAAGACTCCTGAAATTTTAGAATTAGAAAAACAACTAAAAATAGCAAATGAGGATTACAGGCTTGGAATTAAAGGGGATGGCTTATCTGACTATGTAAGTAAAATAAAAGACATTGAAGAAAAAATAGCTATAGAAACTAAGCGCGCTTTTAGCGGAGGTGTGGACTTAAGTAATCCGTACGCACTTGCAAATATTGATGAACAAAAGTTTATAGAAATAGTTAATAAAGAATTTAAAGGAGCTGTTGATATTCAAGAAACTCCTGATGGAATTAATTTTGCTAAAGACGAAGTAGTATACACAAACCCTTTTACAAAAGAAAAAATTATAATAAATTTTGAAAATGATTCAAAGGAGGGCAGAATTAGAACTGCTAATCAAGTAAAACAATTAAAAAAGACTTTTGACTACGATTTTTCAAAAAACGAAGTTACGTCAGTAGATCTTGATAAAAAAGACGTGTTACTAAAGGAGTCTATTTTTTCTAGAAACTACGACAACAGCCCTAAGCAAAATGCAGAGTCGTTAAATTTTAGATTAAAGGGCACAGGGTATACCGTTGAAGGCGAATTCCGGGGAGGAGAAAGACAAGGTAGTAATGAATTAGGTGTAAATGACTATAAAATATATAAAAACGGTGAATTAATTTCTACTGAAAGATCTTTTGACGATACCAGAAATTGGTTTAAATCAAACATACCCGATGAAGACTTTAAAGCAATTCAAAATAATGTATACGCTGCTTATAATGATCTAAAAGAAACGCTTAATGAAACTAATCCCAGTGAGTTAAAAAGAGTTGAAGAAAGCGATAATACTAAACAATCTTATTTATCTTCTGGAACTTTTATTGATAACCTTTTTAGTGAATTAGAAAATGAAAGTTATGGCTTAAGCGAGGGCGAAGTTAAAGAAATAAAAACTGTTTTAAAAGATAATATTGCTAAAGGATTTTTTTCTAAGCAGTCTGGTACTCCTTTGGGTATGCCTTCATCTCCTAAAGCTGTTTCTACTAAAGAAATGTATGCAAGATATACTAATTTAGGAGGGCTTTCTGACGATTTAAAAAACAAAATTAATCCAGAAGTTCTAGAGGAAATATACAAAGAAGGCTATAAAAAATACGCAAAAGGAATTTCAGATTCAAACATCCAAACCATATGGGAAGGTATTGTCGATGCTTCCGGTCAAAAAAATCTTATAGCTTCAGGTACTATTCTTGAATCAATGGAAGAAGCGGATGTTGAAAATAGTTTCAAAGACAGAGCTGATATTATTTCTAAAGCCCAAAAAACTCAATCTAACGTTTTAGGCTCAATGCTCGAAGACTTAGCAACCGAAGCTAAAGGAGTTAATGTAAGTTACTCAATGGAAGCATCGAAAGATACAGACATAAAATTTACATGGGACGATTCTAAAGCAACCGACAAAGAAGCTGCTAAAAAACTTTTTTCAAAGTGGCAAAAAATACAAAAAACATACTCTCAATTTTCAGATGAACAAGAATTGGCAATTGCTTCATTAAATTCTGATTATTTAAAACATACAGATAAAATTAGCAAGCCAGGTATAACACCAAAACAAATACTAAATTTAACGTCAAAGACCTATAATCCTGGTGAGATTATTAAAAATGATATTTCTACAGCTCTTTATGGAACTTATTTAGCTTTACCTACAGCATTTGGAGGCAAAGTTTCTAAAGAAAAAGCTATAGAAGAGCAGAAAATGCTTGACAATAGGCAAAGCGCTTATGAAACCCAGTTAACCTATAAGCAAGCTTTAGATCAAGGTAGATTTGGGTTTTTCGCAACAAGAACAGGGGCTCAGCAAAGTGTTAATGTTGCTATGGCAATGGGTACTAGCTACCTGGGGGCTGGACTAAAAGTAGCTCCTTGGTTATCGCGTTTAACGGTTAGTGCTGAGTTTGGTGTTTCTTCAGGTGCTCAAAAAAGTAGAAATTTAAATATTTTAGTTGACAATAAAGAGGAGGCTGAAGAAAGCTTAAAAACTTTAAAAAATCTTTATGATAATAAATTAATTTCAAATTTAGAATATCAAAACAGGCAAGCTGGGCTTCATGAGGTTATTGCCATGGGCGACATGACAGATAACCAAATACTGCTATCCTCTTGGGGAACAGGTCTTATTGAAGCTGGTGTTTCTTATGTTGCTGGTACAAATGTCAACGCTCAAAAAGTTATTAAAGATTTAGCTATAAAACAGGGTTCTAAAAACGTTGCTTTAGGTGGTTCAAGTGTTAATGTGTTAAGTTTCTTTGAAAGAAACGGGTTAGAAAAGTTTGGTATTGCAAGCAAAGAATGGGGTAAAAGAGCATTAGGTGAATTAACAGAAGAAGGTACAATACTTGTTGGAGATGTTGCTTTGGATAGTGCTATTTTAGGTAGGGACTTTGATTTAAGTGAACTAGACGATACATTAGTTACAGCTTTAATCACTACAGGGGGAATGAACACGCCTTCTATAATGTACAACTCTTTAATGACTAATGCGTTAACGAAAAAACACGAAGAAAACTTAAGGTTGCCAATTAATCGTATAAGTGATATAACGAATAGTTTAAAAGATCCTAACTTAAGTTCTGTTGTTAAAGAAAACTTAAGAGCTCAATTAGTGCAGGAAACTAAAGATCTTGGATTTGTTGTAGCAGGTATTGAAATAGATGCTTTAGCTTTAAATGGAGAAAATCACAGAAGGTTAATTGGTTTAGAGTTTTTTAAACAACAAAGGTTAGCCGAAGCAGGAGTTAAAGCCGGAGATACAAAAGAAGTTGTAGATAAAAAAATAGAGAATTATACTGCTTCATTGAAAAGAACAGGCAAAAATAACAAAGCTGATGGTTTTTCGCAAGATTTAAAACAAATACAAGATTCGCAAGAATCAATAAAACAAAACATTGATTATTCTATTGTTGAAGAAAACTTAGGGGATGAGGGAGAAAAAATAAAAAATAGATGGTCACAAAAATCAAACAAAAGCAAAATAAGTAAAAAATACAAAGCAGCAGATCAGAAAGGCAAGCTAGCACTTATTCTTGAAGAAATAAGAAGAACTACTGTAAACGGCTATGTAAATGAAGCTAAAAATAATGATGATGTCCGCTCTAGAGTAGAGTCAATGACTTACACAGACGGAATCAGTAAAGGTAAGCCTTTAACAAAAAAAGATAAAGAAAAAGAATATTTTAAGACAGGGGCTAACAAGCTTTTTATGGTGTCAACAGCTGCTACAACAAAAACTATAAGTAGAAAAAGAGCAGACGAGTTTGCAAAACGAACAAATATTGAGCTAATAAAAATAGACCCTACAAAAAAAGACGATAAAGGTAATATTTTAGCATTAAATCAATACAAATTAAATCTAGACCAACAAAAGAAAATAGAAGAAACCGTAGGTGATTCAGATTTTAACGGTGTAATGATTGAAACTCAAGATGGCCCTAAGTTTTTAGTAACTAACGAAAGCGAAGTAACTCAAAAAAGATTAGAAAGCGGGGATATTTTTGTGGGGTCAGTAGAGATTCACGAGATGACTCATGCTTCTGACGATGCTTTATTTTCTCCCACACAAGCAAAAGAGTATAGAAATAACTTATACGCAGAAGCAAGTACTAATAAAAATTTAGAAACAGCTCACTCTATAACTATGCAGACTTTGTTTGGTAGAACCGGAAAAAATGCAGATGGCACTGATGTAGACTCTGCTCTAAGTGGCGATGCTAAATATTTTGATGAAAACGGAAGATTAACTAATTGGGAAGCTACTTCAGATACGTTCAAGGACGAATATACTAATCACTTGCAAGAAGTTGCTTTTAATTTTGAAAATACTTTTAACTTAGAATCCTCTAGGAAAAAAGAAAGCTATTTTACGAGAAAATTTAAAAAGAGTGCAGACGTGTCTACTCCTAAAAAAGCGCTAGACTATTTGTTAAATCGTAATGCTGATTTTAGGTCTGGTAATTTTAGTAGCCAAGTTTTAAACGCTGTTAATAAATCAAAAAAAGAAGGCGCTAGTAAGTCTGTTACTTTGTTTACTCAAGAGTTAGCTACTATAAAAGAAAATGAATTTGACTACGAGCCTGGAGAGTTCGATGCTCTTGTGCGTAATTTAGAGTTTAAAATTAAAGCAGCTAAGAAAAAAGAAGCTGCTAAACCAAAAGAAAAAGATAAAACTAAAACTAAAACTGATTCTAAAAAAAATAAAAAACCCTTAGGCGATCAATTTGATGAAATGGTACCTAAAGGCACTACTAAAAAAGTATATGCAGAAACTATAGCAGGAAAGGTTGTGGAAGAAATTAACAAGGGTATATTAAATCCTTTGATAGTAAAGATTGCAGCAGGTTACGGTATTGTTAATCTAGACAATATTTACGGTAAAAATCTAGATGATTTTATTAAAGATGTTATTAGTGAGCAGTTTATAAAAAATATAATGAACTATGATCCTTTAGCGGCAAACAAAAGTCTTGGAGGTTACATTATAGCTGGTCCATACGGTATAAGAAATAGAGTTAAAGAAGCTTTAATTAAAGGAAAAAAAGAAGCAGCTGCTGGATCCGGTGTGGGGCTAGATAAAGCAAAGAATGTTACATCTAGAGAAGATGCGGGGCCTCAAGAGGCTGAAAAAAGAAAATACACACCGTTTACTAGAAGTAACATTGTACCTAACTTTACAATAACCGCTATAACAGGAAAGTTAACACAAGTTTTAGCTAGCCTAAAAAGTAAGATTACAGATAAAAGAGGTGACAACTCTGCTACAACACCTTTAGTTGCGGAAATAAAAAAGAAAATAGGTAAAGTTGTAGGTGATCCCGAGGCTGCTCCTAAGCTTGTTATTCAAAGATTAGGTAAGCTAAAGGATGGTACTTATGAAAAGAATCTTATAAAGCACAAGAAAGCTATCATAGAAAACATGACCACTACTTTTTTAATGGGTAAAGATACCAAAAAAGAAGTTATAGGTGGTATTCCTATGGCTATTGAAAAATCTGTAGGAGGATCTTTTAGGGTAGACGAAAACGGAAACAGAGTGAAAGTAACTGTTGATGTAGGTGGTAAAGACGTTGTTCAAGATGTGTTTGATCCAAAATTTATACCATACCCTGACTGGATTGGCCAGGAAATTGATCGTGAAAAAACATTAGTTAGGGGTGCTACTGCTGGAAATCAAATAGTTAGGAGAGTATCTGCTGATAAGGTTTCCGATGCTGACTTTGTAGGTTTATTTATTGACGAAAAAGGTAAACTTATTAGAGGAAAAAGAGAAGCTTTAGGTAAAGCGATAGCTGAAGAAATTGCTTTTGAAATTTTTAGCAAAGAAATTCAAAATGAAAATTCAGATATAAGCAAGGCTTTTGAAGCAAACCAAGAAGTTTTAAAAGCAGCTTTAGCTGACAATTTTGTTAATGTACTGCTAAAAGACATAGAAAGAGGTACAGTTAAGTTTAGCAAAACTTATATAACAGGTTTTGATGTTTTTGATAACAAAGTTCGTAATGTTATAAAATATATTTCTGTTAATAATATAAATCCTTTAAGCATTACGGCTCAAGAAGACGAAGTCTTTAAAAATATGATGGACGATCTTAAAGAATCGTATTTAGAATTTAAACAAAAAACTAATAATGATGAGCTTTTTGAAGGTAAAAACCTAACTACCGCTCAAAAAGAACAACTTAAAAAATGGAACAAAAGTAGTGGTATTAGTTTTTCTAACTATATAAACAATGTAGTAGATTATAATTTTAGCTATGTTGAGAGTATATTAGGGGTACCTCATGGATCGTCTAATTTGAAGGCTGAAGGAGCAAAGCAAGCTGGCGAAAAAACTATATCAAATTATTACAGTCATTTAGTAGACAGCGGTATACCTAACCCTCGGGAAGTGTTTTTAAGAACACTGAGAGGTTGGTCTGTTAGCGGATTGAAAAGTAGCATATTCGGAAATAATAAAGGTTTGCAAAAGTTTATAACAGAAAGTGAAGTTTTAAAAAATGCATTTGCAGGGTATACTTTAGAAAAAACTAAAACAGGCACTGGCTTAACTATAAAAACAGCTTCAGGAAAAAAAGCTGTTGACCCTGTTCTTATTCAAGAAGTTAAAGACGATTTAAGTAAAACTGTAAATTCAGGCACTAATAAAGTAGATCTTGATGGTAGAAAAAAATTATCAAATGAATCTGCTGAAGACTTAAAAAGATTTAGCGAGTTCTTAAAAAACGGTAATGCAGGCAGTAATTTAGGAAAAGCTGTAATTTTAAACACTATAAATTCCAACATGCGTAGTATTTTGAAAACAGTTTCCGAGGTAAAAGGAGTTATGGCTGTTGACGGTTTACCTGCTTTTAACGAAGAAGGGAAGTCTAACTATACGCTAGAACATGGAACTCCTGTTAAGCAATTACGAAATTCAATTGCTAATTTTATTAGTGACAAAGACCTTTCTTATGAAAATTCTGTAGGCAAAATAGTAGAGACTAGTTACACTTATGTAGTTCCTACGGAGGTTTCAAAAGCTATAGATGCTAATTATAGAGACGTTTTTCCTGGACAAGATTGGGTTGATATGAAAGAACCTTTTAAAGCTAGGTTTAACGCTAAAGCAACGCAAGACTTATTAAAAGAAAAAGGATACAATCAAACGTTTGATGACATAACTCAATTAAACAACAAAACTGTCAATGTCCCTAAACAAGTTAAATTTTCTTCAAACTCTAAAAAATCTATAACAACACAATCTGCAATTGATATTGCTACTAGTTTAGATTATAATAAAAATACTAAAGGAATTAGTGTTTGGGATTTTGATGATACCTTAGCTACAACTAAAAGCAACGTATTATACACTATGCCTGATGGCACTAAAGGAAAAATTAACGCTACTGAATTTGCTTTAAGAAGCGAAGAACTATCAAAAGAGGGTGCTGAATTTGATTTCAGCGAATTTAGTAAAGTAATGAAAGGTGCAGAGGGTCCTATGTTTGATAAAGCAATAGCTCGTAATAAAAAGTTTGGAAACGATAACGTATTTATATTAACAGCTAGACCGGCCGATTCAAAATATGCTATACACGAGTTTTTAAAAGGCATTGGTCTCGATGTTAAACTTGAAAACATTGTGGGGCTTGGGGATGGTACAGCTAAAGCAAAAGCTGATTGGATGATCGGTAAAGTAACAGAAGGATATAATGACTTTTATTTTGCAGATGATGCCATTAAAAATGTCGATGCAGTTAAAGATGTCTTTGATAATTTTGACGTAAAAGGAAAAGTACAACAAGCTAAAGTTAAATTCAGTACAACACTGAGTACTAAGTTTAACCAAATGATAGAAAGAAAAACCGGACTTCCCGCTTCTGATAAAATTGAAAAAATGGCCGGTAGGCAAATGGGTAAAGGTAAAGGAAGGTTTAAAGTATTCATAAGTCCTTCAGCTGAAGATTTTAGAGGCTTAACCCAGTACGTTTTTGCAGGTAAAGGTAAACAAGGAGAAGCTGATCAAAAGTTTTTTGAAGAGGCTTTAATGGATCCTTATTTTAAGGGGGTTTCCGCTATAGAAGCTGCTAATGTTGAAATGAAAACAGAGTTAAAAGCTTTATATAAAAAGTTTAAAGGTATAAAAAATAAATTAAAAAAGAATACAGAAAACAAAAACTTCACTAACGATCAAGCCGTTAGGGTTTACCTTTGGACTAAAGCCGGTTACAAAATACCTGGTATTTCTGAGCAAGAACAAAAAACACTAAACGAAACAGTAAAGAACGATGAAGAGCTTCTAAGGTTTGCTGAATCACTATTAATATCTACTAAAAAAGAAAAGTGGGGTAAACCTAATCAGTATTGGGACACTCAAACTTTATTAAACGATATACAAATTTTAACAGAAAAAATTAATAGAAAAGAGTATATAAAAGAATTTATACAAAACGCAGATTTAATATTTAGTGAACAAAACCTAAACAAAGTAGAAGCAGCCTTTGGAGAATCTACGAGAAACGCTATAGAGGATTCTTTATACGCTATGAAGACAGGTAGTAACAGAACGGTTGGTCAAAACCAAATAGATAACAAATGGATGAACTGGCTTAACAACTCTATAGGTTCTATAATGTTTTTTAATAGAAAATCAGCATTATTGCAGACGCTTTCTACCATGAATTTTATTAACTGGCATGATAATAATCCAGCTAAAGCAGCGTTAGCTTTTGCTAATCAACCTCAGTTCTGGAAAGACTTTACTTTTCTATTTAATTCACCTAAGTTAAAAGAAAGAAGAGGTGGTTTAAAATCTGACATACAAGAAGCTGAAATTGCAAACGCAGCTAGAGGTTCTAAAAATAAAGCTTCCGCAGCATTAGCTTATTTATTAAAAATTGGTTTTACGCCAACGCAGATAGCTGATAGTTTTGCAATTGCTGCTGGAGGCGCAACGTTTTATAGAAATAGAATAAATACTTATTTAAAAGAAGTTGATGCCGATGGCGAAAAAGTTTACACTAAAAAGCAAGCAGAAGAAAAAGCATTTTTAGATTTTTCAAAAACATCGGATATTTCTCAACAATCCGGAGATCCGGCTTTAGTTTCTCAACAGCAAAGAAGTATTGCGGGGCGTCTTATATTAGCTTTTCAAAATTACCCTATGCAGTCAGCTAGAATTCAAAAAAAATCCGCTCAAGATCTTTTAAACAGAAGAGGTGATCCTAAAGAACACTTAAGTAAAATATTATATTACGGAGCTATGCAATCATTATTGTTTAATACTCTTAGTAATGGTTTATTTACTTTATTCCCCGGTTTTGATAACGAAGACGACGAAGAAAAAATAAAAAAAGATAGCGAAAAAAGAATTAATAAAGCGATGAAAGGTATGTTAGACTCTGCGATACGAGGTACTGGTATATACGGCGCTGTTGGAACTACTATTAAAAACACATACAAAATGTATGTAAAACAAGAAGAGAGAGGGTCTTTCAAAGCTGACCATGCTTACACTTTATTAGAGGGTCTAAATTTATCTCCGCAAATAGGATCTAAGGCTGCTGATTTTTATTCAGCAATACAAACAAGAAGGTTTAATAAAAAAGTTATAGAAAAACACCCTTGGAGTATAACTATAGATGGCAAATTTAATCCATCACCTAATTACGACATAGCAGGTAGTTTAGCTTCTTCGTTTTTTAACTTACCTTTAGATAGGATGTTGGTTGAAGCTAAGGGGGTTGCTGAAATGTTAGACAAAAGAAACACTCAAATGCAAAGATTGTTTTTAGCTTTAGGTTTTAGGGCATGGGATGTTAATGCTCCTAATGAAGAGTTTAAATTAATTAAAGAAAAATCTAAATCAGGAGGTTTAAAAATTAAAAAAATAAAAGTTAAACAAACAATAAAAGTTAAATAATATGGCAAAAGACGCATGTTACCACAAAGTAAAAAAAAGATATAGAGTATTTCCTTCTGCTTATGCAAGTGGAGCTTTAGCTAAATGCCGTAAAGTTGGTGCTAAAAATTGGGGAAACAAAAGTAAAAAGAAAAAATAATATGGCAGTTCGCAAAACTAAAAAAGGTTTAGCTCTTAAACGTTGGTTTAAAGAGAAGTGGATAGATGTACGTACTGGTAAACCTTGCGGTAGAAGAGCTGGTGAGAAAAGAGGTACACCTTACTGCAGACCTAGTAAGAGAGTATCTAGTAAGACACCTAAGACATCAGGTGAAATGTCTGCTTCTGAAAAATCTAAAAAAATAAGAGAAAAGAAAAGACTAGGGCAACCTGCAGGAAAACCTAAACGAGTAAAGTCTTTAAAAAGAAGGAAAAGTAAGTAATTACATATAGTATATAAAAACAAAAGTAAATGGCTAATAAAATATCAGAAAATACACAAGTTCAACTAGACTTAAAAACAATAGCTATAATTGTAATTGGAGCAGTTTCTTTAGCATCAGTTTATTTTGCGTTAACGTCTGAAATAGAACTTGCAAAAAAGTTACCAGAACCTGAAATAAAAAAATCAGAGTATGAGTTAAAGGATGAATTAATCCGTAACACAATAATTAATATAAATGAAAAAGTCGATAATAATAGTAAAAAACTAGATAAAATAGACGAAAAACTATTTGAGATAATAAACAATTAATCATGAAAAACATTTTAATTTTAATCACATTCTTATTTTCTATAAATTTATTTTCCCAGGAAGTAACGCTGCTTTACGTAAACTCAGCTTGGAATAAAAGCAATGATTACAAACAGTTAAATTTACTAAACAACGTAAAAGTTTTAAAAGCTGATTACGATGATCAGCCTATTAAGTTTAAAAATCAAATAAAATCTGTACCTGCTATAATATTATTTGATAAGAATAAAAAACCAAAACGTATTTGGCAAGGAGGCTTATCAATGAAGCTAATTGTAGATCCAAAAGAAATACAAAAAGCAATCAATAATATATATAATAAATGATAAGCAAACATATTTCAGAAAAAGAAGGTGTGTATAGCACTACAGCTCTGAGACTGGGCTTAAATAACAACCCTGGAGACTACGAATATTCAAATATGGTTCTTACTGCTAATGAAATATTTGAGCCTCTTAGAAAGCACGTAAACAAACCAATAAAAATAAATTCATTTTTTAGAAGTGTTGAATTAAACAAGGCTATAGGTGGAAGTTCTAGATCACAGCATTGTGAAGGAAGAGCAATTGATATTGATGATACTTTTGGACACGCTACTAACGCTGAAATGTATAATTGGATTAAAGAAAATTTAAACTTTGATCAAATGATATGGGAGTTTGGTAACGATGAAAACCCTGCTTGGGTACACGTTAGTTATGTTTCTGAAGATCAAAACCGTAATAGATGTTTAAAAGCTTACAAGGAAAACGGTAAAACAAAATATAAAGTAATATGAAAAAAATTATAGATAAATTACAATCAGCTTGGAATAAGTTATTATATAAACTTATGTTTAAGAGGTATAAATAAAAAGGAGCTACGAAAGTAGCCCCTTTAATTATTTTTAGCCATCACACGCTAAACAATCTTCACTCATAGCTTGTTGAGCTATATCGCCACGCAGCACAGATTCAGTACGTGTATAATATAAAGTTTTAACACCTTTCTTCCATGCATCAAAATGAACTTTATTAATCCATTTGGGTGTTGCTTCAGAAGGAAAAGCTAAATTTAAACTTACAGATTGATCTATATACTGTTGTCTCAAGCCTGCTTGATTAACTAATTCTAATTGATTAATTTCTTTAAACGTTTTAAACACTTCCTTAGCAGGAACTTCGTGTCCAATAAAAACATCTTCAAGTTCAGCAATATCCTGAACACTCCCTCCGTCAGCCAGTATTTTATTCCATGTTTCATTATTATTAATTTTTAATTTTCTTAATAGTTTTACTAACGTTGGATTCTTCCTAATAAAAGTCCCTTTCGCACTTTGCTCTGTAAAAACATTTGCAGCCCACGGTTCAACACCCGGAGAAACATTCCCGCTAAGCTTGCTGTTACTAACAGTAGGAGCAATAGCACGTAGATGAGTATTGCGCATACCCGTCCCAACACACCATAAAGGCTCTCCGTAAATCTCTGCCAGATCTCTAGAGGCTCTTTCGCTTTCAATTTTAATCTGTGAAAATATTTTCCTAGTCTCAAACTGAGCAAGCAAACCTTCAAAAGGAATACCCTTTTCCTGGAGATAGGTGTGCCATCCCAAGACACCCAACCCAAGAGCTCGTCCTTTTTGAGCAGAACGAACGGCATTTTCAAAACCTCTAAGTCCTTTTGCTCTTTGAATAAATTCCTCCATAACCCCATCGAGAAACCACGTAGCGTGATATATAAGGTTAGTGTTTTTCCATTCTTCATATTTTTCTAAATTTAATGATGATAAGCAACATACAAAACTATGGTTTTCATCTGTTGTTAAAGTTATTTCTGAACATATATTAGTCATATGTACTTTTAATCCGTTTTCTTTATATGCTGGTGGATTTGCTTTGTTAACATTTCCTTTAAACATAATATACGGTTCTCCAGTTGCTTTTCGTTTTCTAAGTAATTTACTCCATCTAGATCTTGCTTCCTTATCTCCTTGTTCAAGCTTACGCATAAACTTGTCACCAACAATTGCGCACTGATGTAAGTTAAGCGACTGTCTGTTAACATCTCCTTTAGGTTCCCTGATTTCAAGCCACTCCTCGAAGTCATCATGTTCAATGTTGATATTAACTGAGGCAGCTCCACGACGGACACTCCCTTGATTAGTTGCAAGAATTGTTG
>Ga0209337_1002025_pt1 | contig 14949 bp, 21 predicted proteins | sample LinPmetageLP53_FD_184044 | JGI IMG/M metagenome (GOLD analysis project Ga0209337, IMG submission 184044) | Marine viral communities from the Pacific Ocean - LP-53 (SPAdes) (version 2) | ecosystem: Environmental > Aquatic > Marine > Oceanic | place: Pacific Ocean | collected 2010-02-08
GTGATGGTTATTATTTTACTATCTAGGTTTATAAAATCACCTATCTGAACACTTGTCTCCACATCAAGAGAATTAAATGTACCAGAATTAATAGATGTAATAGCTGAATTGATTGAGGTGATAGCTGCAGTATTAGCTACTACAGATGTATTTACAGATGTAATCGCTGCTGTGTTAGCAGTTATTGCTGCCGTGTTAGCCACTACAGATGTGTTAACAGATGTAATAGCTGCAGTGTTAGCTGTAATATCAACTTTATTTATAGAAGTTAGTACACTTACTGCATCTACTCTTGCACTTACTGCTGCTACATCAGCATTAGAAGCTATGGTTGTACCTGCAATAAAGATATTAGTAGCAGCAAATAAATTATTAACTGAAACATTACCAGAAAATTCTGCTGCTACACCTGATACCTTAGTAGTAAAGCTACCTGTGTTAGCAATAAAATTAGTAACAGATAAACTAGGATTAACAATAAGTGTTGAACTAGCATTTATAACACTTACAACTACACCATTTTGAGTAGCAATTAATCCACTAGTATCTTCAACTCTAATATTTTCAATAAGTTCAGCATTAACTAAAGCATTTAATTCAGCAGCAGTAGCTGTAAGTGTAGCACCATTAAGCTTTAAAGCTGAAGCACCATCGATATTAACAAAACTACTAGACAACTGCAAAGGAGTAAAAGAACCATCAGCAGAACGAATTGTTTTTAATGTCCCAGTAATACCTTGATTAGGAATAGTACTGACACCAGCATCGCTTGCATATAGCAATGTCTTGTAAGTATTTATAATCTCATATGCTGTAAAATCGTCACCAGTTGCCATTGTTTTTTCCTATATATTTGACCAGAAAGAAAAGTGTTTTCTTAATGTAGACGGTTGCCATGATACTCTTAATGGAAGTTGTCCTACTGCACTTGTTCCTGTTATAATACTTACTGCCATTCCTACTTCTACTGTTCCTGTAATGTTTCCTATTTTAATAGGTTCACTGTTTAAATCTAACCTCTCTCCTTGATCATTAAATCTTTGAAATATAGTTGCAGAAGCTGTACTCGTAGAAGGATGTTCTTGCTTCATTGTAATTTGAGTAGGGGTTAGTAAATCTTGAGTTACAGAAATATTTAATCTTTGAGTATTATCAGTAGAAACAGGAAAGATTTGAGTTACTATAGTTTCAGTAGTAGGTAAATTAAATTTAGATACATCATCCCAATCATAAGTAGCGTCTGCCCATGTTATATTCCTATCCCTATTAGAAGGTGGACGAGGATTACTTATATTTATATCTTCTCGTACATCCGGTGCTTTATTTTGTGGATCATTCTTTAAATCAAAACCACCTTCAAAATCTGTGGGGCATACTAATAAGCCATAGCTATTTAATCTCATTACTCTATGAGGATATTGAAAACCACAAGTATCACATATAGCTAAAGCATTTTTAGTACTAGCCATTAGTAAACTCTAATTCTAGGCAAGAAGTATGCACTTGCTCTTTCTCTATCCTCATGCAATGCGCGTGCCAACCTTTCCTCATATTCTTGTTTAAGAAAACTAATACGTCCTGCTTCTATACCGGGACGTTTCATTGACATATAATAAGATAAACCTACCGTTAAACAAGGTAAGAATCTACGAGATATATCTGGAGTTTGACTAGAGTTATTAACATCTTGCATATAACTAATTTTTTCTAGTTTAACTTTATCAGTATTAACATCAGATAAAGGCCATAGATGTACTACTATATTAGAACTATTCCTACGAACAGCAAACTGCATTGGTCTACCAGTTTGTGTTTTATTAGGAATTTTTAAATACTCTTCCATTGTAATACGTTCTAACTGTAGATCAGTACTATCTCTATTAAGAACAGCTTCAGTAATATCAATAGTGGCTGAAGACATTGCAAATGTAGTTACACTAGCTGTGATAGATACTGCAGTAGTATCAGCAGTCCAAAGAAGAATACCTCTATTCTGCCAATCTTGCAATAGAAGATTAATAGAACGACGAGCAGATGCAGCTTGATTGCCTAGCGTTTGTTCGCCGCCAATCATCTCACTTGCTTCTTGAATAACTTCATCTATATCCATAGAGAAGTCATATGTTCCACTAGTCGCCATTAGGTTTAATCCTTATAAGTAATTTCTTTTCCCGGTTCAAAGTCAACTACAACATTCTCTTCTGGTCCTACAACTGCTGGACCTTTACGTGCTGCACCAAACCCTTGACCTGTTGGCCTACCAGTACACTCTTTCATTGCTTTATCATAGTCTGCCATTCCTTTAGCATCGTATGAATAAGACTTACCCATAAAACTTGGCATTATGCCCTCCTTGTTTTCCTACGTCCAGCAGCAGCTTTCTTAGCCATTCCTGCTTTACCGAATTTTTTTGCACCTATGCTGTACGCAATACGAGCAGCATCATCTTTACTCTTACCCGTCTTCTCTATACTTTTTTGTACAGCCTTAAAACCTTTAGGCTTATCCTTCTTTTTGTCTTTCTTTTTCTTTTTCTTTTCAGCCATTAGGAAAACCCATACGTACCTTTAGGTTTACGAGTAGCTTTAGCTACATCGCGACGACCTTTCATAGACATATCTTTAGTGCGTTCTGGACCTTGAGTCATACCCAACTGCTCATCTTTACGAGCATTATAACCCTGCTTCATTTGACCGCCCATATTCTTTTTAGCTACCTTACCACCTTTTTTAAGTTTAACTGGATCGCCAGTTTTCAAACCATCTTGATAGCAACCTGCTACAACACCGTCACCATATTTTGCCATTTGTTTTCTCCTTTAGTTTGCGTTGGGAATAAGAGGATTATCTGCACCTGCAGGACTTGCTGGTGCTTCCATGTCATCTCTCCTAGTCCTGCGAACCTGATTGAGATGGAGTTGAAGAATTTGAGCATATCGTTGCTCATAAAATTGTACTGCAGGAAAATCTTTTTGAAATAACATAGCTTCTATCATACATGCATTAAATAAAACATCATAGCAAAATTCACTAAAGTAATTATTTTCTATGAGTGTTCCAGATAAAGCTGAAGTAGCAGCAGAAACATTTGTAGGTCCAAGAGCAGAAGGTCTTGCTACGAATACTACATGCGAGGCATAACCTGCGCTAGGTGTAGGAGCAAGCAGAACTGTTGTACCGTTTCGTTGAGCGTAGTAACGTGGTTCACCTACGGAGGAAGATACAGGCCAATAGTCATTAATGTATTCATCAGTACGCATTAGCAAGTTAATCTTAGAACCTGCTGTATTAGTATAATGAATATTTTTTATAATGATTGTACCGCTAGGAAGAGTAAATAAATTATTCCCTACACTAAAGTTACCCGTTTCAAACTTAACTAAACCATAGTCATCTAAGTCTTTTACTAACTTTAATTCGGCACGGTTAACCATACGAGGAATATTCTGGCTAAATTCTGTACCAGTATTATCACACGCTTGAATTATATCATTGGTGAGATAAGTATAACTAGCCATAGAAGATAGCCGCTGTACCACCAGCAGGACAAATAACTGAAACTATTCCTACCACTCTAATACCAATCTCGTCAAAAGTTAAATAGTTTGCATCAATAGCAGTAGTTTGGACATACTTAATAATGTTTCCTTTTACATTATTATTTTCATCCGTCTCAGTTCCGTTAATTATGAACTGACCAATACCAGTAGAATATACACCACGAATACGAGTATCCGCTAATGCAACACTTGTTACTGTATCAACTGGTGTTCCTGTTCCTGATACAAATGCTTGTCTTATATTTGTTGGCATATCATAATCCTTCAGGATAAAATAAAACTAAATACATTATAACTTATAAGCTATAAATAAAGAAGGGGTAAGAGTAAAGAATATCTCTTACTCTTACCCCTTTTAGTTAGTGTACAATTCTAAGGATATTAACCCGAAGAACCGTAGTAGCCACGCCAGTCAGACCAGCCAAAACTGAATCGTTCACGTGCCTTAAAGCGAAGGTTGCCCGTATCGAAATCCGGTTCCATCTTCGTTTGAAGCGGTACACGATCAAACATCTTAGCACCGTTCGGGCAATCCGTCCGAAGGAACCAAGCGTCTACATCAGTAAAGCGATGATTGACAAAGTACCCTTTCGGAACTACACCTTGAGTACGAACTGCATTGATATCATTGACATTCGTAATGCCATTTCCACCATTAACTGCCGTAGTCGTAGACAACGTGCTATTCAAAATCTGATCTGCAACAAAGTTAAGATCAGGAGGTACGTGCATAGATTCAGCAGTGATTCCAATTAGAATCCCACGATCATCTTTAGCTTTAGCAATTTGAATCAAACCAGCTTCCAAAGAGGCTTCCGAAAGATCGGTTGCACCAAAGGTGTTCGTTTGATTACCAGCATGGGAAGTTGGGTGAGCAGCACTAAAAAGTGACACACCATCTCCACCCGTGAAGTTGGCATTAAAGCCATTGTTGAAAATATCGGCACCCTTAACTTGTTTCGTGTTTGCCATCGAGCGAGCAAGACCACGTGCACGAAGTTTAGCAAAGGTGTCATAAAGGTTGTCTTCCATAGCTTCTTCTGTTACAGCAAAGGCAAGAGCAACGGTTTCATTCGTGTAACGTGCGGTATAACCCTCACGTGCATCATCGAATTGAACCGCAGCACCCTCAGTCTTAACTGGAGCAGTACCGAAACCAGTGAACAGAACCTCTTCCTCAAATGCACGATCTGATTTTTCAACGTCAAACAGAACAGTATGCTCTGCAGAAACATCATTATATTCCAAACCAAATACAGCATTTAGACCGGGAAGAAGTTCTTTCGCAATATTAGCGCGATTTATAGCCATTACAAATTACTCCTTTCCGTTACGAGGTAGTTGAAACAGTGAGATAATCATCGACACTCTGAACCAATCGCACTTCGCAAAGTGGGAAGGCACGTTCTGCCGAAGAGTCAATCACATTGTTACCGGGTTGATCCACGAATCGAATGATCCGTAGCATACGACTTATAGACGTTGCGGTGCCAGCCGCAAGAGCAAAACCTGACATACCCGTTGCAGTATTACCTGCACCAAAAGTAACGTCAAAGTTAAAGCTGTTAAGGCTTCCTGCAGAAAGCGAAGCATCCGCTTGAATAATATAGTTAGCGGACGGGTTGTCAACAACCATCGCCTGTGCATCACTAGTTACCGTACCTGCGGGCCAATATGGCGACCAAGTAGGCGTTCCATTAGCAGCAGTATAACGACATCCCATAAATACCCCGATAGCACGGTCAGTAGATAGACACATACGCCTAATAACACCACCTTGATTTTTAACAATATCACCCGTGAAGATGTTAGTGTTATAACCCGTCGAAACAGGATAATCATTCATGCCATTAGTGTTAGCACCAGAACCACGCATACGGGAAGGACGCAAACCAAAAGGACTATCAGTTGTAGTCATAATTTTTTCCTTTCCTTAAATAAAAATACATTGACAACGAAAGACTAATCTTGAAAAGAAGGTCGTCTACCCGTTGTAACTTGACTTCGACTTGTATTAGAGATAGGCATTCGTGAATCTGAATTACGCATTAGTTGCATATTAACAGCATCCACTACTTCCTTACTCTTGTTCTCGTAAAACTCTCGACGCGATTCAGCTAGGCGTATCGGCATCTTTGCCAAGGCCAAGTCTCCACGACAGACTGCTCCTGTATAACGTCCCTCTTCTCTCACGATTGAAGAATGCATCATTTCTGGTACTTCTTCTGCTTGAACAATACTCCAACCTTCTTGCATTTTCTTACCCATATTCTTGTAGTCTTCTTTGTCTCGAATAGAAATACGTACCCATCGAAGGGTCATACCCTCATTACTAAAACGAAGTTCTACAGATTCAGGAATTTCCAACCAATTAGGTTCTTTAAAAGTATAGTCTCCAGAATTTTCTCGTTGCTCTGCATTACGTGAGTTATTTTCTCGTGTCATTGTATTTTTTCCTTCCACGCTATTATATTAAATACTTGTGTAGTCGCCATCAGCTTGTTCCACTTTAAGCTTTTCGACAGCGTACTGTTCAATTGATATCCCCCACTTATCAGCTAGTCGTAAGTCTTCTTGAGTAAGCTTGACTTTATTCTTAGCTTTGGAAGTCTTAGGTGTGCGTGATGCACCAGCTACCACTTGAGCAGAATTTGACGATGTATCCTGCAAACGAGGTGTTTGGTTTTCAGTAGCACTATCAGCAAACTTGTGTGGATATCGTTGCCGTAGTACTTCATCTACCTTAACATAAAACTCATCATCAGAAGGATCGTATCCTTCCTCTTTAAGTTCGTTATCAATCATTAAAGCAGCAGAAGTCATAATATTGTCAGTACCAAACCAACTGTTTTTACTTGCCCATTCTACTGCTTTAGGATCATATTGTTGTGCTGCTTCAGGATTTTGTTGTACTTCTTGAACTGAAGCTTGCACTTTATTATTATAATCTTCCCATGCTCTTTTCTGATTATCTACTTGAGACATATCAGCATAGGTCTTACTAATTGTTTCTTGAGCAGCTAACATACGATCTGTATCACCAGACTCTGCTGCTTGTTTATAAACGTCTTTAGCTATTTCTAAAGTAGATGTAAGCTTAGATTCATTAGTATCAATAGAAGTTCTTAAACTAGAAGATAACTGCGTATCTTTTTCTTTTACTGTTTGTTTAAGATTAGACAACTCATATCGTAAAGTATTTAATTCTTCATCTCGTTCTTTACGTTGTTTAATTAATTGTCTGATGCGTTTTTGTGCACCTTGAGTTTCAATTCCTTCTAGTTCTTTAGGTTCTTCTTCTGTATAATCTTCATCCGTAGATTGTTCTGTTAAAATTTCAGGAACAGATTGTACTTCTTCCTGCCCTTCAATCTCAATCTCTACTTTTGGATTTTCATCAAACTTTTCAACTTCTATTGTAGACCATTGCTCACTCATTATTAACTCCTTGTTTTACGTTAGTAGCGAAGTCTAACGATTTGCGCTGTATTGTATATACATACTATACTATAAGTGTATAGTTATACAAATATTAATTTGATAAATTATATGTAGTATCTAAATGCATAGGATCATCTACTCGCATAATTACTTGATCATCAAACAAAAGAAGAAGCTTTGCTCCTTTGTATACAAACTTTTGACCATTGAATTTTCCAAAAGAAATATAGTCATCCTCTTTACACCAGGCACCTAGAGGAAATTTATCTTTATCCCTATAAGCCAAGTCACCTAATTTTAAAACTTTAGCTACTGTAGTCAAATAAGAAATATCATCCTTTACACGATCAGGAAGAATGATTCCTCCCTTAGTTTCTTTTTTTACAGATACTGGCTGTACTAAAATATGATATCCGGGCAAAGCTGGTAGAGTAGCTTTATCAATCAATTTATCTTCATCAGTCAACCACTCAGAATTATCAATACTTTTATCCATACGTACCGCTTGCATTCTTAGTCCTCTTCTAGTTTAAATCTATTATTAATGATTTCCTTCAAACATTCTCTGCTCCATTCTAATCCTTGAACAGTACCTACTGCTTGACGATATTCATCATAACTAGAAACATTTCCATACGCAAGCGATTTTTTTATATCCTCAATTTTATCTGTTAACTCTTTACTCATCTGTTCCCAAAATTCCATTCTATTCCTTACTGATCATTTGTGTATCTACAAACTTACTTAGAACATCAGCAGCTTTAAGCGCTTTATCTCTATTAATATTTTCTGAAGTTTTAGCTAAATCAAGAAGACCTTCAAGAGCAGCAATCGCCATCTTAGTGTCTCTGTCCTTTTGCTTCTCTACCTTCTTACTGGACATATCAGCACCAGCCTTGAACATATTCAATTGTAGTTCCGCTTCTTCTAAAGTTAATTCACGGTTTTTCAAAGCAGAAGAAGTAAGTTCTTTAGCTGCAGATATTTCAAGTTTTTGTTTTTCAATTTCAATACGCTGTTGTTCAAGTCCTAACATCTGCGCTTCAGGTGACTGCGCCATCTGCTGTGCTGCCATTGCTGCATTAGCTTGCTGTACTTGTTGTGCTGCCATCATTTGTACTTGATCAAGGATACGTGGATCATTAGGATCAACCATTCCATCAGCCACTGCCTGTGGTCCGTACTGTTGGATTAGTTGTTCTGATACACCAAGTATCTGTTCTTTGTATTTCATTATAATATGTTCTTGAATATTAGCCTGAAGAATAGGAACAATCCTTTGCATTAGAGGATTACCACCATTCATTGGGTCTTGAATAAAAGAAGTTTTAATTTGAATGTGTGCTTGATGATCTTGACCGGGGAAGGCTTGAATTGGCATTCCCTTAACCGCTGCTTGAATATCGCTTACAGGATCAAGAGGTTCAGGATCAGGTTTACGTGGCATAATCTTATCTAGGTTAGGAAGATTAGCTGCTGTAAGAATGGTCCTGTTTAGTTCCTCTACATTGAACATGCCGGGAGGTGCTGATTGAGACAACTGAAGAGCTAGTTGCGCCATCATCATACGGTGAGCAGAGGATGGAATATTAGGATCAGATACTGGAATAATATCAATCCTACCATCAAAGTCACTCTTATAAATAGTGAGAGCATTAGATGGAATATCAATCATTGATTCATCTGGTAGGTATTCATTATTAATCCTACCTATCAAACTAAATTCTCTATGCTGAGATTTATGTAGTCGTTTATGAATTGCACTAAAGAACTTACTACTAGCTTCTAGCAAAGCCATTGTAGTTCCTACTGGTCCATAGTTTGCACCATCAGAAATAACTTGCTCTGTAGTATCTGCAAACTTCTGAGCAGTTGCACTTACAAAGTTAAGCATCTGGAATAAGGTTTGAGAAGGTTCTTTGTATGGTAGGTTAATGATCATCTTACTGATGTCATTACCTGTAGCTTCTACTTCCCTAAACTCACCCGGACTAATAGGATCGTTGTCTCCTACAATCCGCATACCTTTAGCTTTAAAGCCACCGGGAAGATTGGCAAACTGTCCTGCATCAACCAAGCTACGCATAGCAGCAGTAGCAGTCATAGTAAGATTACCAAGGAAGTGAATAAGACCTAGACCATAGAAACCAAATCCCGGTACAAACTTGTAGTGAGTGAAGAAAGTTTTCTTTTCTCTACGAGGATCGTCTTGATTATAGTTCCTACGGATAGACAGAACCTTCCTACTTTGTTCCTCGATTGTAACAATGTAGGGTAGCGGAACATCATCTTCATCTCCAAACTTACCAGGAAGATCAAGATAACAATGTTGTTCAAGAAGAACATACTGAGGATCGTTATCTCCTGATGGAGACATTCCCATAATTGTATCCATCTTCTGTGCGATGGGAGTAAGATTAGGCATACCTGCATCTGGTAGTTCTTCATCATGGTACATGCCTGATGCCATGTCTCGTCGCATCTCAATTGGACTACGGAAGATTACATGGGTATACCGATCTGCATTCTGTAGATCAGTAGCGTAGTAAGACACATAGAACTGATCAATAGGAATAAACTCTGACACTGGACGATTAAGATTACTATCAAAGTAAATCTTCTTAAAGGCAGAACCAATAAGAGGTAGATGAAACAACATACGTTCAAACTCATCAAAGTATTCTGTCATCTGTTCTTGAACTTGATAGTTCATAAACTCTTTGACTCGTTGTGCTTGTTGTTCACGATCCTCTGAAACATTACCGATGATGCGGGTCTTTACTGGTCCAGCAGCAGGGAATAGTTCTTGAGTAGCTTTAGATTGAAACTTAACTGCTGACTCAATAAGGATAGGATGTACTGCTGTACATGCACCTTCAAATGGTTCTGAACCTTCTTGAAGCTTTAGACCTAGAAGATCAAAGCCTCGTTCAAACATACTTTCCCAATCAGCACGGGAATCTTTATCTGCTTCATAGTTATCACATACTTGAGTTGATATTTCGAGTAGTTCATCTTCATCAAGTTCTGTAACTAAGTTACGAAAAAAATCTTTACCTTCTTCCTTTAACTGCTGCTTAGATAAATCTTCTCCTACATTACTATCAAACATAACGACAACACTGCCATCAGTTTCATCAAACTCCATTGTAGGTGCTTCACCTTCTACCTGTTCAGATACTTCTGTTTCAATTACAGAAATCTCTACTTGAGGAATCGGATCGAATGGATTGCGTTCAGTCGCCATTGTTATATGTATCCTTAAATTTTAAATGTATGTGCTGCATTAAATCTTTTTGGTACTTACGCCATTTACCTTTACACATTGTTGGTATAGTACAATTACATGGTGTCTTAGTACATCTATATTCTTTATAGTCAGGTCGTACTAAGTCATGGTTTATACCATGTTCAAAACCAAATGTCAACTAACATTTCCATCTTTTACGTGCTTGACGTAAGCGTGAGTTAGGATTCTTAGCTGCTTTAGGAAACTTCTTCATCTGTCCTGCAGATCGCGCACAGTAACTCTTTCTACGTGCTGCTCGTTTACCTGTAGGTTTTTTTTCTGTTACTGCTGTTTGTAGTTTACTACCGGGGTTTTGCTTCCTATACTTAGCTACACCTTTAGCTGACAGACCTGCTCCTTGTTTAGTAGGTCGCTTATTTCCGCTACCAATAGTCATACCCTTCATGTTACTTTTTTTTCGTTTAGCTGGCATTGTCTAATTCTTTCCATAGTCTCATTAATTCAACAGAAGCACCTAAAGAAGCTTCGCCTTGTTTTTGTTTATCAGTAGGTATATGTGTCTTTGCTACAGAAAATAGTTTACTTGTTTTACCTAAAAAAGGATCACTAGAATTACTCATAGTATTCTCCTAAAATTAGAATAATAAATAAAATTAACTATAGCATTAAAAATGCCAATACGCAACCTTCTTAGTCCGTCGAGGATTAACATCGTCTTCCCAATTAGGGTCTTCAGGATGTTCTAATCTCCAGCTTTCCTTTACATAATGTATTGCCATTGTTAACGCATCTACTTGATCATCATGTCTACCATAGGGAAATAGAATCAATTCCTCATATAATTCTTGTGACCAATCCTTACCTCTAGGCAACCAGACCCTACCTGCCTCTAGCATAGGAGACGCACTAAAGACCCTAGTGACTTTATCTTTGTCTGGCATATACTCTAGTACTGGTAGTCCTGTTCTACGTAAATCTTGTATCAATGACTGACCACTGGCTTTCTTCTCTACTACACAAATATCAGGTCTGTGTTTGTTATACTCCTCCCTTGCAATCCTCCTCAAGTCAGGATATTCAAACCTTCCTCGTTTGTTTCCTAACAGAACTAAGTTAGCTGCTGTACCTTCAGTACCATCTTCATCTGCTTCATAGAAGTGAAAGATACCCCATGTCTGTATTACACTGTAGTCAGCAGTAGTACGTGTTGAGAAAGCCGTGTCATATGTTTGAATAATAAAATCACAGTCCGGCGGGTCTTCGTGGTTCCACCATTGTACCCAATCCTTCTTAATTAAACTTCCTTCATCAGGTGTAGGATTTTGCATGTAAAGACTTTCCCAGTACTTAGTACCGTTGGTTGCCTTTATCTCCATCTCATCAATACGTAACACTTCGTCTGTCTTCCACTCAGGGAAGTAACTACTACCTTCTGGTAGATCAAGTAACTTACTGGCCTTCTCATCTAACCATGCAGGGATACTCACTACATCCCAACGCATCTTAGTATCAATGTCATATTCTTCTTGTTGTTTTAGTAACCATCCACAGATATCGTCATAATGATAACGAGTATTAATAATAATAATAGCACCATTAGGCATAATACGTGTACGTAGTCCTGAAGGCCACCATTCCTTAATGTATCTTCTACCTGCATCAGAGAATGAATCTTCTTCAGACATAACATCATCCAAGATAGCAATATGTGCACCCCTTCCTGCAATTTGACTGCGTACACCTGCAGCATAGTAACTACCATTTAGGTTAGTCTTCCATTTACCTGCTGCTCGTACATCTTGTCTTAGACTAACACCGGGAAACATATCCATAAACTGATCAGTTCCTACAATATCCCTCACTGTTCTACCAAAGTCACTGGATAACTGGTCAGAGTGACTAACAGTTAGTATTTCATGGTTAGGATTTTGTCCTATGTACCATGCAGGAAACAATTTAGAACAGATAACGGACTTACTGGACCGGGGTGGTAGGAAGACCATAAGCCTTTTGATCTTACCTTCTTGTACTTGTTGTAGTTTGTTTGCAATTAACTCAATATGCTTACCCATCTCCCAGTCACTTACTAATGTAGGCGCTACTGCCCTTACAAATGTAAGAAAATCCTTTTTACATTGGACTGATACAGCTTCTCGTAAAGAATTACGTAGATTAAGTAGGATATTATAGGTTATATCAGTCGAATTGTCGTCTGTTGACATTAACGTGTCCACCTTCTCGTCTTGGATCGCAACACTTACACATATTTTCGTCACTCCTTACAGAGGAACAGTCACAATTCTCACAGTCACACCTGTCTCTATGTCTACAATTGGGGTTATCACACATAATTACCTTACACTCCTTCTAGGGAAGACCAAACATTAAGCAATTGTAGCAGAACCTAAAGGGGAAGACAACAGAAATAGTTTCTTTTTGTTGTTGTAAAGGTTATTGTCTTATGATACACTACGTCACATGACGTGTAGAGAGACTATATAGTCTATATAGTACTATTAGAGATACTATTAAAGATAATAATAATAACAATAACAATAATAATAACTATTAATAGTTAACTATATCTATATAGACCTAGTATATCTAGATGTGTAGCAAGCCTTGTAAAAATTCTCTATATATGTCAGTGGTATTATAGTTATAATGCGGGCATGGGGGTTTTTTCGGGGTGGGGTTGGTTGATAATGATTCTCAATTGCAGCTAGACTTGCGAATGATTCTTAATTGCATTCCAATCCAGCCAGTTGCGAATGAGAATCAGTTGCATCTAGGCTAATTGCGAATGAGACGCAATCGCAGTCCCTCTACTTGCGAATGATTCTCATTCTCATCCTCTATTTAGATGCATATTTGCATGTATTATTGAATGCATTACTGTATGCATATGTATATGTACTTGTGCATGTACTATTGAATGCATAATTAAAGGTACATTTACATGCATTAATGCCTGTAATTCTGCCGTTAAGACAATTTGTCCATGATGAACTTGGCACGGTTTATGCCTATGCATTAATCATGCCAACTACACATTTGCATGCATATTTGCATGTAAAGATTTATATAACTATTTTCGTTCTGTCCCTTGATATATGCCTTGTCCGACACCATATCTATAATATGGGCAATTCCGCCCGAATTTTGGAGTTTTGACAAAATGTCTTCCACTTACAATGTAATCGAAAGCGCTACCAGCCTGTCAGAATATGCCGAAAAGCTAGGCGACGTTTCCCGCGCTGCGGCGAACGGTAAATCAGCATTCGGCGATATGTTGCTAATTGAAGCCTCTGCCGCTTATGAAGTAGACGGTTATAACACATCAGCGCAATTGCTGGTTGCCGTCGCTCGCAACTTGGATTGTACATTTTCAGCCGCTTGCGGCGATGGTATGGAACTTAAAACAACGGGCAAAAAGCCTAAAGAGATGACGGAGCAACACAAGGCGCAGGTTAGCGCTTTCCGCCCTTTCGCCTCGTTCATTAATCAGGCGGTCGAATTAGGATTGCCGCTCAACTCATACGATTCGATGACGGACCTGCGCACGGCGATTAAAGAGGCGCAACCAGATGACGAAATGGACGGACTGAGGACCACAATCAAAGAGGCGCAAAAAGTCATCGCCGACAATTGGCGCGCATGTTCAACAGAACGGCGCGACCTAATCCGCGAGGCAATTCGCGAAGCGGCGAAATTGTCCGTCCTCTCAATTGACGACATTATCTAGTTCGCTCACCTAGCACAGGCGAAGCGGATACGGTGCGGCTTAATTGCCGCGCCTATTCGCGTGCCTAAGTTTTTGATAAAATCAATTACAATGTAACCAAAAGGCATTGATAATATGGAATTCACACCCGACAAGCGGGACGTTACGATCATCAAGGTTATTGATGGACGCAAGCGCCGCATTGGAACGATACAACACGCTGCTGGCCGTTGTATCGTGACGGACTGTAGGGACGCTACGAGCGGCCTTGTGCTACGTAACGAGTTGGAAGCGCAGCAATACTTCAGCCAATTCAACTGGTCCAATATCATGGGACGCACGGATGGCGACACGGAATCGCGTGTCATCATTACCAAGCGGCAAGCCAAACGCTTTACTGGATCGAACGACATAGTATCCAAGGGCGACCGCTTGCCATCGTTGGGACGTTGGGATAACGTCAACTATGCGCCTCGCTTCCGTCCCAAGTGGGAAGACAAACAAAGTTTTTAATTACAATGTAAGTGAAACGTAAGGTGAAGTACCATGATGAAAACCAACGCTTCGATACGACGTTTTCTTTATCAACAAAAACTTATGCAGCGGGACGCTCCGCAGAGTTTGGTGGATAGATACGAAACGTATGTATGGTGTGTTGCTCGACATGAGCATCCCAAGACGTGGCGCGAATGGGTAACAGAATGAAAAGCCTTTACAAGTGTGACGAGTGCGAGATAGAGGATGCCATCGTTAAGGATGGTGGCGTTTTCTTTTGCATGTCTTGCTGGTTCAAGCAGGACAATAAACCAGTTAAATTGGTGATGGATGTAACAGAAAGGAATTGATATGATGACGAAGAAAGTAATATGTACCGTTTGTTATTCTGATTACATGCTTTCTACATATAGGAAGAACATGCAACCAGCATTGCAATACAATAGCGATTTGTTAAGCGAGACAGTCTTATCGCCAGAG
>Ga0209337_1002027_pt1 | contig 14935 bp, 26 predicted proteins | sample LinPmetageLP53_FD_184044 | JGI IMG/M metagenome (GOLD analysis project Ga0209337, IMG submission 184044) | Marine viral communities from the Pacific Ocean - LP-53 (SPAdes) (version 2) | ecosystem: Environmental > Aquatic > Marine > Oceanic | place: Pacific Ocean | collected 2010-02-08
AATAGGTAGCCTTCCTTTCCCAGATTTTGCGAGGCCATTTATAGATGATGCAAGAAATGAAAATTCTTTTTATAAAAGACCAATAGTTCCTTACAGGTTAGAAAAAGTATTACCCATATATCAATATGATGAATACACAAGCACAACAGCAAAATTTATAGCAAGTGTTTTTAATAAATTAGCAGTAGCAACAGGAACGGAATTAAACTTTGTTGGGCCAAGTTTAAACAGTCCAGCAAAAGTTGACAATTATATTAATGCGTGGACAGGTGGATTAGGAAAATATTTATTAGATTCAATAGATGCAATACAAAGTTATAGACAAAAAACATTTGGAGAAGATCCAGTTCCTGCAAAACCTTGGTCGGATGACTGGGTTAAAAATTTGTCAGAAATACCTGTTGTAAGATCTTTTGTAATACGTAATCCTAGCGCAAGTACACAGCCATTAAAGAATTTTTGGAAAAAATATAACAAAATATCTAAATATCAAAATACGTATGATTTGTTAGTAAAAAATGAAGAAAATGTAAACGCAATGGAATTTTTTAAAAATAAATTAATACCAATAGCCTACACAGAAGGTAATTTTTTATTGTTTCAATATGCTCCTTTAATAAAAAAACATGGAGATATGATAAAATACATAGAAAAAAATTTAGAGATGTCTGCTGATGAAAAAAGACAACTTATAGACGGTATTTATAGAAATATGTCGAGATTAGCAGAAACAGCTTTATTAACTATTGAAGCAACAGAAAATACAAATAAACAATGATGGACAATTCAACTAATTTTAAGTAAAATAAAACTGCATAGGAGCTAATATGACAATAACAACCACCATAGCAAAAAACAGTTATTCTGGAAACGGAAGTACAACTGTATTTGCGTATCAATTTAAGATACTGGCACAAACAGATTTGCAAGTAATACTGCGTGCAGCTACAGGGGTAGAAACAGTACAAGAAATAACAACGCATTATACTGTATCAGGTGTAGGTGCGTCTAGTGGTGGTAATGTAACATTTGGATCTGCACCAGCATCAGGTGTAACAGTACTTATTAGGAGAGCTACAACACAAACACAAACTGTTGATCTTGTAGAAAACGATCCATTTACAGCAGAAACTGTTGAAACTGCTTTTGACCGTTCTATTATTTTATCCCAAGAATTACAAGAGCAAGTAGATAGATCTATTAAAATATCACGTACAAATACTATGACTTCTACAGACTTTACTACGTCTGCAACTGATAGAGCTAACAAACTTTTAGCTTTTGATTCTAGTGGCGAGATAGCTGTAACACAAGAAATTGGAACATTTAAAGGTACATCGGCTACTACAACTACAGCTGCCTATGTTGTAAGAGATATTGTAAAAGGATCTACTACAGCGCAACTAAATAATATATATATATGTATACAGGCAAGTCCAGTTGGTACAGCTTTAACAAATGCTAGCTATTGGACACTTATTGTTGACGCAGTAAGTGCAGCTACATCAGCAACAGCTTCTGCAACATCTGCTACTGCATCAGCCAGTTCCGCTACAGCTTCAGCGAGTTCTGCCTCAACAGCATCAGGCCACAAAGATACTGCTACAACAAAAGCTTCTGAAGCTGCTTCTTCTGCTACAGCTGCCGCTAGTAGTGCAACTGCCGCTGCAAGTAGCGCAACATCTGCTGCCGCAACACTAGACAGTTTTGATGATGTGTATTTAGGCGCAAAATCAAGCGATCCAAGTGTAGATAATGATGGTGATGCACTAGCTGCAGGAGCATTATATTTTAATACATCTAGTGATGCTCTAAAATACTACACAGGTAGTGCTTGGGTAGGAATAACATCAAGTCCTTCTGTAAGTGATTTATCAGATACAAACATTACAAGTCCAGCAGACGGATCATTGTTATTGTATGATACAGGCACATCAAAATACATAGACAACGTTATTAGCGGTGATGCTACACTAGCTGATACTGGCGCATTGACTATTGCAAATGACGCAATAACAGGAGCAAAGATTGCTGATAATGCTATAAACAGTGAGCATTACACAGATGGTTCTATTGACACAGCACACATAGCAGATGTACAAGTAACAACTGCTAAGATAGCAGACAATGCAATAACCCTCGCTAAAATGGCATCAGGAACTGATGGGAACATCATCAGCTATAATGCCTCTGGAGACCCAGTTGCCGTAGCCACTGGTTCGGCAGGTCAAGTTTTAACTTCAGCAGGTGCAGGAGCGCCACCAACTTTTGCCACCGCAGGTGGTGGTGCAGGTATGGAGTTTATTGCCTCTAGTGGTGCTATATCTAATGCAGCATCTGTAACATTTACTCAGTTTGATGCATCAAAATATGACCACTATGCATTTTACTTTCAACACATAATACCTGTAACTGACAACGTCTTTTTGTTTGGTCATCATTCAACAGATGGTGGTAGTAGTTTTGATACAACCTCTGGCGACTATCACTCAAATGGATCTGTTGATAGAGTTGGTTTTTTTGTATCTAATTTTGGTGATGGCGCTGGAAGTGATACAAACGAGTTTGGAACAAGTGGTCTATGTCATTTATATTCACCACACACAGCGGCTTTCACAATGTGGGATGCTTCTGGAACTGTAACACAAATATTAGATGGAAGTGTTAAACAAGGTGGTAGTGCTACTGCACGATTAGCCGCTGAAAATACTGATGCAATTAAATTTGCTTTTACATCAGGCAACATTGAGAGTGGTGAAATTACTATGTTTGGCATAGTTAATTCATAAGAAAATAACAACAAAGGAAACGATATGCCAAGGTTTAAAAATGTTAACGGAGAAACGATACAGTTAACAGCAGATGAAGAGACTGCACGAGACGCTGAAGAACAAGCATGGACTGATGGTGCAGATGCACGAGCTGCTGCAAAGGTTCGTGAGAAACGTGATGAACTACTAGCGGCTACAGACTGGATGGCTAATAGTGATGTAACACTTGCAGACAACTGGAAAACTTACAGGCAAGCACTTCGTGATATAACATCACAAGCTGGTTTTCCAAACTCTGTTACTTACCCAACAGAGCCTAGCTAATGACTGATAATCAACGAGTAACACTAGCTATTATACATCAAAAATTATGCTCGTTGGAGAAACAGATTGAAGATAACAAAGAAGAAATAAAAGTTCTTTCAGAACAAGTTGCTATGGGGCGTGGAGGGTTAAGAGCTATCTTTGTATTCGGTGCTTTGATAGGTGCAGTCTTTACTGCATTTAAAATTATTAAGGATGTAATCTAATGTTCCTATCACTACTACCTTCTGTCTTAAAGACAGGCATAGATGTATTCGGTAACCACCAGAAGAGTAAGGTGGCTATGAGCCAAGCCAAGCTACTCCATGCAGAGAAGATGGCTACTGGGGAGATCGAATATCAACAAGCTATCATGACTAATCAGAACCAAGGATGGAAAGATGAGTTCGTTCTTATCCTGATAAGTATACCGATATTACTACTCGCATACTCTGTATTTACAGATGACCCAGACATAAGAGCCAAGCTCGATATATTCTTTGATTACTTCTCGAACATGCCTTTCTGGTATCAAGGATTATTTGTTGGTGTTGTTGGTAGTATCTATGGATTAAAAGGCATAGACTTGTTGAAGAAAAAATGATTAAGAGAATCGCAAGTGTATTAATACTAGCCATACTTGTTATGGCGTGTTCAAGAACAGAGGTTATCGGTGATGATAACAACAATGTGAGTGGTGATAACACTCTTATTTCTGGGGGGTATACCAGCTCCTCAACGACCAATTTCCAATCAGGAAGTGAGAGTACCACCACCAGCACAACTACGAACACAACCAACAGTAACAGTAAATCATATCCGAATGTTTCAACTGCCTCTGCCCCACCCAGTAGTTCTGGAATTGATGTTTGTCATCTGGGTAGTTCTTTTGGACTGCAATCAAGTGTGTTTGGATTGAGTTCTAGTTCTTCTGCTATTGACGAAAACTGTGTTCGCATTAAATTAGCTCGTGAGTTAGCAACTGTTCATAATATGAAAGTGGCTGGGATTGCCATTTTATGTCAAGATCCTAGAGTTTTTTCCGCTATGGAAGCTGCTGGAACAATTTGCCCATTTGAGGGTAAGATTGGTAAGGAGGCTGCTCGTTTGTGGTATAAGTACAGCGATCTTAGACCTGATGTTATCGAGCATAAAGAACGTGAAGATACTAAAGCTAAGGTCAAAGCCTTAGAGAACCAAGACAACAGAGCTAGATAAATGAAATGCTGGGTATACTTATTCCTTTCCTTGTTTGTGGTAGTAGTTGCAAGTGCAAAGACAAATGCAGATGTTAGTAATAACCTTCTTTCTAGTAATTTTGTGGATGATTGGACTGGGACTAATGACCATTTTCATGGCAGTAATATACTCGCTGGTGTTCATGACGAGTATCGTCAACAGACTATTAGTTTATCGGATCATCTTTCGTCTATGGAAATCCAAGGAGTAACGTCTACAAAGTTTAATGCGGAGGTTTGGTTTTGGAATCAATACGATCAATCAGTAGATTTAACACAAGAGATAACAGATTCTAATGGCCTTACTTATAGCAATACTATTACTATGTCTGGTAGTTGTGTTAGTTGGAATGGATGTGGGTATGAAACTTCGCCAACTAATACCATTATAATTACTAATCCAGCTAGTGATTATGACATTACAGCAAGGTTTGATTTTTCTGTTCCTGCACAAAACAACGATAATCACTATGCCGCTGATGTCAAAGATCCTAATCTTGTAGTAAACTACGAACCTTTTAGCATAGACTTATCCACAACAAATGATCTGTCTTTATGGCTAGATGATTTTGAGGAATCTTTTACACAAGAGTTTAGTGAACCAGATTTTTTTATTATGGAAGATATATTTGAAGAAGAAGAATTATTATTTAATGAGTATTTTATGTTTGAAGAACCTAGTGTTATTTTTGTACCAGAGGAACTAACTCCATTACCAGAAATAGAATTTATGGAAGAAGATCCTATATTCTTTAGTGAAGAAATGTTTATTGAAGAACCAATGAGTATAGAAGAAATGAAGGATGAGATCATATCTGAAATAGAAACTATGATGCCAGAAATGTCTGAAGAAATGGTAGATGAATTAATAGAAGAAATTATGGAAGAAATGCCAACAGAAGAACCAGAAGTTATTGAAGAAATAATTGAGGAAGAAATTATTACAGAAGAAGAGCCAGAGCTTGAAGAAATAGAAACTATAACAGAAGAATCAGAATCACCACAAGTTGAAACTAAATTTGTAACACTGGATATTAAAGATACTATTGCTACAATAACATTAACTGGGTTAGATTTAGTTGTAAAGATAGATCAATTATTTTTTGATAAAATGGTAGAATCACAACCAGTATTACAAGACAGTAATTTTTACGACAATGTTGTTTTATATCCAGATCAAATAAGTTATACTGATAGTCGTGATATATATCCAAATGTAGTTTATGTTGCTAACGATCCACTAACCAAATATAACAATAGTATACAGGAAAACCAGAAGCAAACATTTAAACTGCAATATAAATTAAGGAACATGACATGGATGGATTGAAAAAAAATCTTACAGGCATAGTAAGCCTAATTGCGGTAATTGGAGCTATCGGATCTGGCTTTGCTACATATGGGCAACTGATTACAACTATATCTGTGTTGGAAGATAAGATTGTAGATCTTGAATCAAAAGAGTATGTTCTCAATGAGACTGTTGATTTAACAGAAATAAATAACAAAATCAATTCTAATTATGAATCTGTTTTAGATAGAATTAGTGATGTGCAAAAAGATATTGGTAAGAACAAAAACAATCTTGATGTACTTTCAACACGTACAGATTTACTTGATAATTTATACGAGGACATGAATTTACAAAACAGTAATCCCATGTTGAGATAATGTATGGAGATTACGATAATTGGACATATAACTGTAGAAAGGAAGAGTTAATGTTAGATAAACTAAAAACTATCGTGCTAGGAATAGGCGTGAGTAGGCTGTTTATAGAAAAATGTGGCTGTGGTTACAAAAAATACAAACGCCCTGTATGGATTGCGCTAGCCTTTGTAGGGCTATTTTTAATATTAGTATTCTAAAATGGCTAAAGACCCAATATTAAAACGTATTGGTGTAGAAGGTTATAATAAACCAAAAAGGACACCTAATCATAAAACAAAATCTCATGTCGTTGTTGTTAAAACAGGTGGCAAAACTAAAACAATAAGATTTGGACAGCAAGGCAAGACAGGTGATAAGACTAATACAGCTAGATCTAAATCTTTTAAAGCAAGGCACGCAAAAAATATTTCCAAAGGCCCAAGCTCTGCTGCATATTGGGCAAACAAAGTAAAGTGGTAAAAACAAAACCTATAAGTTATTTAGCTGCTCCTTATAGTTTAGGTGGTAGCGATACAGAATATTATAGGATGCAAAGATATGGTATGGTTACTCGTGCTGCTTGGGAGTTGTTTAAAAAAGGTATTAATGTATACAGTCCTATTACCCATCATCACACAATACAAAAATATGGCAGGATAGAAATGAGTACATCAGAATGGATGAAGTATGATCTGCCATATCTGTCAGTAGCAAATAAATTATATGTGTTAATGATTGATGGATGGGATATTTCAGATGGAGTAAAACAAGAAATAGACTATGTTAAAAACCATAACATACCAATGGTATTGTTAGAACCTAATGAATTTATATTAGGTGATTAAACTATTTTTCCAATCCAATCGCCATTATTATCTAGCACCATAGGGAGAAGTCTTGGTATTCCATCAATAATAATTCCACAACCTAAAACAAATCTAGCATTAAAGTTTCTAGCATATGCAAATGCCATTGATTTTTGATTTATTAAGCAACCAACAGCCATTCCCCAATACAGATCATCTGGGTTTGCCCAATACTGGATATTAAATTTTGTATGAAAATGTCCTTGTACTGCGTTCATCCCCATAGTTTGTGATACCTTAATAACATCTGCTGATTTACCATGTGTAAAGTAAACTCTCTTACCGTTACTTAATTCTAACGTCAGATCATCTACCCACTTCCATTTCTTTGTACCAAGGAACTCGCTGTATGGCCTAAGGAACTGTGCAGACATACCATACTTGATAGCTCGTCTGTAAACTAGAGAGCTGTGGTTACTGTGTACCTCTGTTACATCAGGGAATACTGATTCTAATTCTTTGATATAATTTTTTGCTAGGGTTAATTCATCTCCAGCAGAAGGTAAATCAGGGTTTGTTTCATGGAAGCTTATGGCATGGAAATCAAGCAAATCTCCTATATTGACTACAAAATCAATTTTAAATTGCTTCTTAATTTCTTTTAAAAAAGCAAAACTATCTTTATGGTGATAAGGAATATGAAGATCACTTATTACCAGCACGCATCTATTCATATTGATCTCCTTTCAATATATGATATACTAACATTGATTTTAAAAAATAACAAGGAGGTACGTTAATATGCCAATGGGTAAAGGAACTTATGGATCTACTAAAGGTAGACCACCAAAAAATAAAATGACTAAAAAACAAAAGACATTACCGCCAACTTTAAGAAAAGCGATAATGAAATCTAAGAAGAAGTAGTGTTATGGCTAATCCACGTAAACGTTTTCCTGCTTTGGGGACAAATATGGATCCCAAAAACGCATATGCTTATATTGAACCACTTTCAAAAGAACAAAAAGAAAGTGGCCAGAAATTTCAAGAATATGAATCTCTTTTAAATAAAGAAAACAAAACAGATGCAGAATTTAGAAAATTAGGTCAACTAGCAAATGAGTTAAACATATTTGAAAAGTACGAAGGTAGGTTTAATAAATAAAGGATTACAAAATGGCTAAAACTGGTTTGTACGCAAACATCCACGCAAAACGTAAAAGAATAGCGGCAGGAAGTGGAGAAAAAATGAGAAAAAAAGGTGCTAAAGGCGCTCCAACTAATGCTAACTTCAAAAGGGCAGCTAAAACTGCAAAGAAAAAATGAGGTGTTGGCATTGTAACACAGAGTTAATCTGGGGTGGAGATCACGACATAGAAGAAGAAGATGAAAACTATAGCATGGAAACAAATCTTTCATGTCCTAAATGCGATAGTGTAATTCTTGTGTATCTAGCTAAAGATCCTGTTCACTAAGTATTTGTCTTACTTTTTCTAAGTACACTATGGCATCCCATAGTTCTTCTTGCGTATCTTTTATCCAATCAACTGTTGGTTTTGTTGCGTCATCCATTGTATCTCCGTACGTAACTATGCCTTCATTGGCACGATCATTTGCACGTTTAATAATGGCTGCAACTATCTTATCTTCTGTTAATTTAAAACTCATTAAAACACCACGTTATTCCAGTAAGAGCAAAACTTGTTTACATTACAGTAATGAGCGCAACGTGTATCTTCTCCTTTGCGCAGTACAATAAGACAACCTTTGCCTTCCTTCATGTTATTATCTTCTAAATATTTTTTAGCATCTGCAAGTGTAGGTAGCAATCTTAAAGCTGATTTACGACCATTTTTCATAATTGCATATTGATCTTCTTTGCGCCATCTTTCTTGTGGACTACACACAGTTGGTTCTTCTATTTTTTCTGCTTGCTGATGTAATGCAATACGTTCTGCAACATAAATGTCTTGTTCTTTTGCAGTCCATTTTTTTATAGGGATCATTACACTTTGTTGCTTGGGATAATTTTCTGAAGTCATAGCTTTTAGCTTAGACCAATCACGCAGTATGGCCATAATAGACAATGATTTTACTTTTATAGGAACTTTGTCTTTGGTATTGCGTATTAGCCAGTCTAGTATATTAAGTTGCGCTTCCCATTCTGATTTGCCTTTAGTCAAGGCATCCATTGCCGACCACGCAGATGTTGTTTTAAAATCTATAAGTGATCCGTCTTTACTTAGATAGTCAAACGTGCCAGATAAAGTCCAACCGTTTGTCATGTCATTATTAACAAACACTCTACGTTCTGTTATATCTTCTGTACCTTCTGCTGCACGTTCTATAACGTGATGAACTGATTGTCCTAGCAAAGACCAGATCCTATCAGAAACATCCTCCTCTAGCACTTCCCAAAACCTTTGTTCTAATACACGTATACGTGGTGGTTTTAATAATCGTGTAGCTGATATGTCGCTACCTTGCGCATCATAAGGATCGTTTATTACTGCACGTTCTATAGCAGTTGGTAATTTTTGTTTATTTGTAAATATCATTTTTATTTCCTGCATGGGGTATCCCCCACCTAACACCAGTCTGCACTTATGGTTAATAATAAAATTTGTTAGGTGGGAAATTCGTTAAAAGGGAATTTGATCGTCATTGGTAAGGTCAGGCTCTTGGCTATTACCACCATCTCCCATATCATGCCCACCTGATAATTCTTTGGAGCGCATAATAATATTCCTTATTCCCTCTGATAATTGATTGTATGTTTCTCTATTACCTTTTTGATACTCGTCTACAGAAAACATTAAGTCTGGATGAAACTGATCGTCTATCTTTTCATCCTTTGGTAGTGGCATAACAGAAGCAATCCTTGGTCTGCCATTCTTACCTTCCATGACGTTTAAGTAACATGGCACTCCCAACAGATTAGTTATATCGAAACCTCGTTTCTCTGTTTCTGTAAAAGGCCTACCTCTCCATGCAGTAAGATCTGCGCCAAGGTTTGACTTCTCATGTAATGATAACGTATAGAACTTACTAATAGTTAGTGGCTCTCCAATGTCATTCTTTTTTGCAGGTACTTCCCATATAATCATACATTGTCTTTTGAAAGATATTTGGTTCTCGTAATTGTTCTCCTGTGTTCCAAGATCTATTACGTTTACGCACCTTGCTTTATGAACACCAGTTTCTACTTGTGGGTACTTTGTTTCTCCGTCATTTGTTTTTGCTATTATATTCATTCTAATTCCTTTTTTTATATTTACTATTTATCCTAATATTATTAACATTTATTAATCATAGGGTCAATACATTAGTTGACTTTAATTAACAAATAAAGTAAGGTTAATAAAAACAAGGAGAACATATGAGTTTATATGAATTAGCTAAAGAACGCAAAATAGAAATTGTTGGTAAGTACGGTGGAAGAAACCTTGCAAGGATCTTGAACATTAGTCATCCAGCAGTATCTAAATGGGAAGTGATACCACCATTAAGAGCATATCAGATTGAGCATTTAGGGGATTATAAATTAGAATACATAAGACCTGATTTAATTAATTCTTTTTCGGTCAACACGTAGAGGGAAGTGGCAGCTCCCCTCATTGTGTTTAATTATTACTTGTTTTTATTAGCGCCTACGTGATTTCTCTACTATAAACATCTCCCAGTTGCAACCATCTCTACTATAAACATCTCCCAGTTGCATCATTTCTGATAATGAAAGTTTACCATTATTATAATCTTTTAATTCCAACAAATAATGCCATCCAAAAGGCGCTCTGCGAAAACTCGATACAGAAGAAGGTTTGAAACATTTAATAAAATTTGAATCAATAAATGCTTTTGTATATTCATAGGCCTCTTGTTCCCAATCGACACCATGCGCCAGACTTATAGTACCAATGGGTTTATTGTCTAAACAAAAATCCCAATACGAACCATCACGTTTATAAGTAAGATTGTGTTTTTTACAAAGTCTATACAGTTTTGCATAAACACGTTTCTCATTTTTTTCTCCTTCACTTAATACTTTTTTAGGTTTGATCCTATTGTTTGAAAATAGTTTGCCTAAGTCTTGTTGAAGAAAATTCATATTATTCGACATTTTAAAACCTTTCTAGCTTTAATTAATAAAGTCTCGTATTTACTTTTTTAAAGAACTACTTATTTGCATAAGCAATCATTAACCTTATCGCTAATGATGTTAATAGGATATGAAATATATTAACTTAAGTCAACAATTATTATTTTATACAATGATTACAATGACTTATGCCTGTGGATAAAAAATCGAAATCGTTAGCATTGCCATTTTTTTGCCATTAACAAATTATAGCTCTTCATCTTCATCTTCAACTTCATCTTCGTACAAGATAGGATAACTTAATACTAATAATCAAAAGTTGTTGACATAGGTTAATTACTTCATTAGTCTTGGTGTTAGGAGAGGCAATGAAAAAAACATACACACAAGAACAAGCACCTGCATTTCAATTCTATGCGAATGACTGGATTAGTGATCCAAGTAGAATGGCAATGACTTTGGAGCAACAAGGTATATACATATTATTGTATTCACATTGTTGGAGAGCCATAAAGTTGCCATATGATTATAAGATACTAGCAAAGTATTGTGGTACAACTCCAAGTGTTATCAAGAAGGCATGGCCTAACATGAAACATTTATTTCACAAAAGAAGTGGATATATATATTGTCTACAAGCAGAAGAAGAAAGACATAGACAGGCAGAGTACAGGATGAAGAAACAAAACGCAGGTAAAAAAGGAGCAGAGATAAGGTGGGCAAAAGATGATGTACGACAAGACTAAACAATATGCACAATTCATGGACAGTTTTGGAACGCACCATAGTTTCCAAACATTTGGGGACAAAGGATTAGATCGTGTATTGATAAAACAATTTCATGGCACACTAGAAGAACACATAGATAAGTTATGGAAACTTAATCGCAGAGGAGCAGGTGTATTCTTTACAGTAAATCAAACAGATCTAAAAGGTAGAACAGCAAACAATATAAAAGCTATACGTTCTGTCTTTATTGATTTAGATGGTACACCATTACCTAAAAGTTTTGAGTTGCAGCCAAATTTAATTGTAAACACTTCGCCAAAAAAATATCATTGTTATTGGTTGGTGGATGATATGCCATTAGAAAGTTATAATTTATATCAGGAGGCACTTGCAACGAAATACAAGAGTGATCCAGTCGTAAAAGATTTACCACGAGTCATGAGAGTTGCAGGATTTTATCATAACAAACATGATCCATATCCTATACAGATCATTGATCGCTATAATACAAACAAACCATACCATATGGAAGAAATACGTGATAAACTTAAGCTGAAAAGACCAAAGAATAAGATGATTATTGGTCGTATGATCCCAAGAACTACTGCCTATAAACCAAGTAGTGTTATACATGGCGCACCAAAAGGTAACAGACATGAAACACTTGTGAGAATGTTGATCTCTATGCGTTTACGTGGGGAAACCATTGATTTTGCAAGGAATGAGGCACTTGCATTTGCTAATGCTTGTAATCCACCTGAAAACCCTAGAGAAGTTATGTTTCAATTAAATGATATATGGAGAAGATATGCACCTACGTGATTACCAACAAAAAGCTCTTAATGATTTAGGAGAAGCAGGATATAAAAATAAAAAAATATTATTAGTTGCACCAACTGGTAGTGGCAAAACTGTAATTGCAAGTGCGCTGATAAGCAATGCACTCAAGAAAGGCCACAAGTGTTTGTTCGTTGCACATAGGAGAGAATTGATCATGCAATGCAGTAAAAAGTTGCATGACTTTGATGTAAATCATGGTGTTCTTATGTCTGGTAAAACAGAAACACCAAGAGCAAGAGTGCAGATTGCTAGCATACAAACTTTTACTATTCGTAATAAAAAAGAAACTTTTAGAAAACCAGAAGCATCATTAATTATTATTGATGAGGCGCATAGAAGTGCGTCAATATCATTCAAAAAATTAATAGAAGAATATCCAGACGCATACATAATTGGTTTGACTGCTACACCATGTAGATCAGATGGTAAAGGATTAGCTAGTGTCTATGATAAATTAGTAGAGTGTAGCAACATTAAAGAACTTACAGAACTGGATTACTTAGTGCCTATTAGAATTATTGCACCAACTTTGCCAGACCTGAATGATCTGCGTATTATGGCAGGAGATTATGAGAAACGTGGATTAAATAAAAAGATGAATACACCTAAGTTGGTAGGAGATCTTGTTACGCATTGGATTCATCATGCTTACGATAGACCAACAGTTATCTTTGCAGTTTCTATAGCGCACAGTAAATACATTGCAAAAATATTTAATGAAAACAATATACCATGTGGCCATATAGACGGAGAAATGGATGAACTTGAAAGAGAGCAAGTGCTACATGACTTACGTGCAGGCATTATTACAGTATTGTCTAATTGCCAAGTGCTAACGGAAGGTTGGGATATGCCAAAGGTATCTTGTGTGATCCTTGCTAGGCCAACTAAATCTTATGGTATGTATTTGCAAATGGTTGGTCGTTCGCTTAGACCTTATAATGATAAAGATGATACACTTATTTTAGACCATGCAGGTTGTGTATATGAACATGGTTTTCCAGATGATGAACCAAATTGGGAACTAACAAAAGATAAAATTAATGTCAGAGAGCCAAGAGAAAATACACCAATAGAAAGACAGCCATTCACTTGTGTCAAATGTAAGACTGTTTATAAACCTACAAGAAGTAATAGGGAGTGTCCTAGTTGTGGTTACGTACTGAATGATATTGATAAGAAAGTATTAGTAAAGCAAGGTAGGTTAGTTGAGATCAAAAAAACTATTGTCAAATTAGATAACAAAAAAGATTGGTATGCGCAGTTGTTGTATGTTGCAAAACAAAAAGGTTATAGAGAAGGTTGGGCAAGTTATACTTTCAGAAAAAAGTTTGGTCATTGGCCACATTCAAAAAAGGTATTACCTAGACCAGCTGATGATGAAGTAAAAGGTTTTATAAAGCATTTGCAAATCAAGAAAGCTAAAGGAGGAAATTATGCAAGATATTAGTAAAGAAAATCAATTAAATAATTTACGTGAGATAGGCAAAAATCATGCCCAAGCAAAAAGAAAAGTAACGATCTTGGAACATGGTAGGCAGATATTGTTAGCAGACCTGATGAAAAAATATATGTTAGCAGGAGAAAAAACTGTTGCAGGGCAGGATCGTGAGGCAAGAGCAGACGATAAATATAAAACTCACATAGAGGCATTAGGATATGCTATAGAAGAAGAATTAAAATGGGCATGGGAAAAACGTATCGTTGAAATAAACTTTGAGAAATGGAAAACGAATATGATCAACAATACTATAGAAAGAAAACACTATGGCTAAACCAAAGACCAAACAAGAAAATAAACACTTACAAGCAGTAGCAGATCTTGGTTGCATTGCTTGTGCTAAGATTGGTATTTACGATAGTCCTGCAGAAATACATCACATAAAAAACAGAACTGGTATTGGTCGTAGATCTACACATTTTGAAACTATACCATTATGTCCTAATCATCATAGGAATGGAGGCCTTGCCTATCATAATAGTCCAAAGGATTTTACTGAGAGTTTTGGTACGCAAGAAGAATTGTTAGAAGAAGTTTTGGAATGGTTGGGCAATGAAGGTTGTCCTTGTGGTTGTGTCGATGAACATAATAACAAAAACCCTGAAAATATTTATGCACGTAGCAATCTATTTTATATGTAAATAGGGGGTATAGTTATATCATAAAAACTATTTCCCCCTACTGTATGGCTCTTAAAATCAGTTATTTATCTAATAATTTCATTAATTTTTCAAAAGTTTGATAAATATGCTCTATATCTTCTTTTGATACTTTCGATATATCATCAAGACAACAAGCTAAAGATATATCTATCTCATTTATTATTTCTTCCATTTTATTCATTTCCTTGTGCGTTTTCGTAGTATTTGGCTTGATATTCTTCCCAAGCTAATTCAATACCTTCTGTGAAATATTCTTCATCATTAACACCATAAAATAATCCGTTATTATTAATAAGGTGTCTATATTGTTGCATTTCTTCAAATACGTCCTCAATA